>JFBN01315943.1_pt1 | contig 71593 bp, 63 predicted proteins | sample 768741 | NCBI WGS metagenome assembly JFBN01 (sample SAMN01983846, study PRJNA193217) | chicken gut metagenome | biome: terrestrial biome; isolation source: ceca of Broiler chicken | host: Gallus gallus | place: United Kingdom: England | collected 2010-09-07
GCGTTCGAGCAGCTCGGCGCCGCGTGACGAGCGCCCGGCCGACAGCGCCGGGGCGCCGACGTCGAACGACCGTCCCGCGGCTGCGGCCGATGCTGCGGCGACGAACCCGGTAGCGGCCGGCGCCGCTCCGACCGAAGGCGAGAAGCCCCGCCGCCGGCGTCACCGCGGAGGACGGCGCCATCGTCGCGGCGGCGGAGCCTCGGCAGAGGCCTCCTCGACCCCGGCAGCTCCGCAGGGCGGCGAGGCATAGCCACCCGGCTTCGGCCCGGCGGCGAAGGAGGGCTGCTTTGCCGCTCCGGAGGGCTGCCGGCCCTTGACCCCGGCCCCACCCCAGAATCCCGGCCCCAGGCCCCGGAGGCCCAGCCTCTGAGCCCCGAACCGGACCGGACGCCGGACGCCGGACCCGGCTCCCGGTCTCCGATAGGACTCCGGGCCCGAGACCCGAAATCCGAACCCCAATTTGCTTATTCAACCTAAGAACCCAGGTAAAAACATGACCAACTTCAGAAAACTGCTCTCGCTGCTGGCCGCCGGCCTTGTCTGCTGGTGCCCGCTGCAGGCCCAGGAGGAGGGCTTCGACCTCACGTCGCAGCGCTCCGAATCGCAGGACGTACGCAAAGTCCCCGGCCACGTGGTCGACCACGGCGGCATCATCATCAACCCCACGCCTCACAGCCTCGAGGTCAACGCCGCACAGCGGCTCGACCTTTCGCGCGGCGCTGCCGTGAAGGACCGCCGCAAGGCCTTCTCCGAGGACGTGGACTTTCTCAAAGCCAATCGCCGCGGTCCCGTGGTCGACATCGACTTCGGCGCCAAGGCGGCCGCCCGCGCGGGCGTGAAGCCCCTCTCGGGAGCCTACGCACTGAGCGTCGGTGAGAAGGGCATTACGATTGTGGGCTACGACGAGCGGGGTGCCTTCTACGGCATCCAGACGCTCCGGCAGCTGGTCGCTTCGCCCGCTGCGGCCGGCGGTACGCTCCCCGCGGTGGAGGTCAACGACTATCCCGACCTGCCGCTGCGCGGCGTGGTCGAGGGCTTCTACGGAACCCCCTGGTCGCATGAGGTGCGCCTTTCGCTCATCGACTTCTACGGCCGCTTCAAGATGAACTGCTACATCTACGGCCCGAAGGACGACCCCTACCACAGCTGCCCCAACTGGCGGCTGCCCTATCCCGAGAAGGAGGCGGGCAACATCCGCGAGCTGGTCGAGGCGTGCCGCCGCAACCGCGTCGACTTCGTCTGGGCCATCCACCCGGGACAGGACATCAAGTGGAACGAGGAGGACTACGCCAATCTGGTGCGCAAGTTCGAGTGGATGTACGACCTCGGCGTCCGTTCGTTCGCCATCTTCTTCGACGACATCTCGGGTGAGGGTACCAACCCCGAGCGGCAGACCGAGCTGCTCAACCGTCTCAACGAGGAGTTCGTCCGGGTGAAGGGCGACGTGACGCCGCTGACGGTCTGCCCGACCGACTACTCGAAGCTCTGGGCCAACCCCACGCCGCAGGGCAGCCTGGCCATCTACGGCCGGACGCTCGACCCCTCGGTGGCGGTCTTCTGGACGGGCGACGTCGTCTGCAGCGACCTCACGCCCGAGACGTTGGAGTGGGTCAATTCGCGCATCCGCCGGCCGGCCTTCTACTGGTGGAATTACCCGGTGACGGACTACGTGCGCCACATCCTGATGCAGGGCCCCGTCTACGGCCTCGATACGACGCTCACGGCCGATGACCTGTGCGGTCTGGTGAGCAACCCCATGGAGCACGGCGAGGCCTCGAAGCTGGCTCTCTACGGCGTGGCCGACTATACGTGGAACGTCGCCGCCTACAACCCCATCGACAACTGGGAGCGCGGCCTTGCGCTCCTTGCGCCCGAGGTGCACGACGCCTACCGCACCTTCGCCATCCATTCGTGCGATACGGAGACGGGCTACCGCCGCGACGAGTCGTGGGAGACCGAGACCTTCCGTCTGGCCGACCGTACGCCCGAGCGGGCTGCGGCGCTGCGTGCCGAGCTGGAGCGCGTCGTGCGCGTGCCGGCCCGGATGGAGCAGTGCGCCAACAAGGAGCTGCTGGCGGAGCTGCGGCCGTGGCTCGTCGAGTTCGGCAAGCTGGGCGAGCGCTGCCTGCGCGCCCTCGATTTGATGGAGCTCTATGCCGGCGGTGACGATGCCGCCTTCTGGGCCGCCTACGTCGCCAACCGCATGACGCCCGACCAGATGAAGGCCTACGAGGCCCACAAGTCGGGCACGATGAAGCTCCAGCCCTTCTACGAGCAGGCGATGGACGACATGGCCTCGGGCCTCTTCGAGCGGCTCACGGGCGAGAAACCCGCCGGGTGCAAGGGTATCGGGTCGTTCCAGAACCTGCGCACGACGCTCAGCAAGCTGATGTTCGACCACGACTCGACGACGCACTATACGTCGGGCGTCTCGCAGCAGGACGGCGACTGGATTGGCGCCGACCTGGGCTGCGTGCGCGACGTGCACGAGGTGGCCATCCTCCAGGGCCGCAACTCGGTCGACGACGTCGACTTCTTCGACCATGCGCTGGTCGAGGCCTCGGTGGACGGCCGGCAGTGGACGGCGCTGGGCGACAGCCTCCGCATGGTCTACGACATCCGCTGGACGGGTGAGCCGGTGCCGGCACGTTACGTGCGCCTGCGCCGCCTGGAGTCGCCCCGCACGCACTGGGCCTCGGTGCGTTCGTTCGAGGTGAACCCCGTGCGGGCCGAGCGGCTCGGCTTCGAGGTCGAGGCCGACGACCTGACGGCGGCGCTCTACGCCTTCGACCGCAACCCGTCGACCTCGTTCCTGCTCGACGGCGCGCTCCGCTTCGGGGTGCCTGCCGGTGCGAAGGGGTATACGATGCTCCTGCAGCCGGATGCCGATGCTGCGCCCGCGAGCGTGCGTCAGTATGCGGCCGACGGAACGCTGCTGTCCGAGACGCACGTCGATGCACCCCTCTTCCGCCTGACGCTTGAGTCGGGAGCCGCCCGCGTCGAGCTGGAGGGCGCCCTGCGCATCTTCGAAATCATCGCCGAGTAGCGGCGTTTGCTCCGGCAGACCTCTCTTCGTAGATTTGTCGGAACATCGTTGCCGGGAAAAACATGAAACAGGTCCGTGCCCTGAAAGGGTTACGGACCTGTTTGTTAATGAATGGCTATCTTCAGGTAAATCATGTCTTTCAATTGTTTGCCCTTTTCAAAAATGGGATGGTCGTAATTATCCGTGAAAAAATCAGGTATCCGGTGTGAATAGACAAATCCGCATTGCTTGTAGAAGGAGAGGATTTCGGGAGATTCTCCGGTCCCGACAAGCATTGTGTGACATCGAGCCTTGTAGTGCTCCAGAAGAAAAAATATCAATCTTTTCCCATACCCCCGGTGCTGGAACTGTGGATAGACCGCAATATTTTTGATTTCGTAGATGCCTTTGCCTTCTTCAGTTACAACGCATGCAGCTTTGACCTCGCTGTTTTCAGCCAGGACGAACATTTCCCCGCGTTCCAGATAGCGGTCAATCATCGACTCCTGCTCGTCGGCGAGGAGCAGTAAATCGAGATATTGCTTTTTGTTGCAAAGGACAGGATATATATCCATCATTTCAACTTTTATCGATAAATGGTTTGATTCGCGGAAAGCATATTTCTTCACGTGAGCCCTAAAATTAGACAATTGCAGCGTATTCAACAAATGTAGGCCAAATCTTATGGCTTCGGATTAAAATAATATGCTCCTGAGCTGTTTCATACAGTGTTGGTCGGCTCGATTATTTGATGGATAATGTCCTATTTGAGTGTTCTAAGTCGGGCAATTCGTTCATACGCTTTCTCGCAGAGGGCGGTTGCCGTGTTGCGATGTGTGACCATTGCTGGAAGCAATCAGAAGCGGAACGCCGGGGCTCATCGGTCGGCGGGGAAGCCGGGTCGGGTGTCCGGGGGCCGGTGCCGGTGCCGGGCCGCGGCGAGGAGGCGGGCAACAAAAAATCCCCCTTTGCCAAAGAGGAACAAAGGGGGAATGTCAATACGGGTTCTTTCCGGATGAGCTCCGGTGCGGTTCACGTTGCCCTTGCTATTTCTGTCGGAAGTAAATCTGGAGCGGGACACCGAGGCTTTCGGCCAGCGGGAAAGCAGGACAGGGGCCGGGTCCCGGTGCCGGGCCGCGGCGAGAAGGCGGACGATAAAAAATCCCCCTTTGCCAAAGGGGGACAAAGGGGGAATGTCAATACGGGTTCTTTCCGGATGAGCTCCGGTGCTGTTCACGTTGCCCTCGCTACTTCTGCCGGAAGTAAATCTGGAGCGGGACACTGGGGCTCATCGGTCGGCGGGAAAGCAAGGGCGGGGGTCCGGGGCACGGTACCGGGCCGCGGCGAGAAGGCGGACGATAAAAAATCCCCCTTTGCCAAAGGGGGACAAAGGGGGAATGTCTGCACTGGATTTTTCCGGATGCGGAACGGGTCGGGCTGCAATGGGTGCGGCCTTTGCTATTTCTGCCGGAAGTAAATTTGGAGCGGGACACCGGAAAAATCCCAGTGTTCGCGGATGTTGTTCTCCAGGAAGCGGCGGTAGGGCTCCTTGATGTACTGCGGCAGGTTGACGAAGAAGGCAAACTGCGGCGTCGGCGTCGGGAGCTGCGTCACGTACTTGATGCGGATGTACTTACCCTTGGTTGCGGGGGGCGGGTAGTTCTCGATGAGCGGCAGCAGCACCTCGTTGAGCTCCGAGGTGGCGATGCGCCGCTTGCGCGACTGATAGACCCGGATGGCCGTCTGCAGCACCTCGAGGATGCGCTGCTTGTTGATGACCGAGGTGAAGATAATCGGAATGTCGTTGAACGGTGCGAGCCGCTTCATCAGGAAGTCGCGCCACTCCTTCATCGTGTTGCTTCCCTTCTCCACGAGGTCCCACTTGTTGACCACGATGACACACCCCTTGCGGTTGCGGACAATCAGGTTGTGGATGTTCAAATCCTGCGACTCGAGCCCCTGCTGCGCGTCGAGCATCAGGATGCAGACGTCGGAGTTCTCGATGGCGCGGATGGAGCGCATGACCGAGTAGAACTCGAGGTCCTCCATCGTCTTGCCCTTCTTGCGCATGCCGGCCGTGTCGACCAGGTAGAAGTCCATGCCGAACTTGTTGTAGCGCGTGCGAATCGAGTCGCGCGTGGTGCCGGCAATCGCCGTGACGATGTTGCGTTCCTCGCCCAGCAGGGCGTTGGTCATCGACGACTTGCCGACGTTGGGGCGGCCGACGATGGTGATGCGCGGCAGGTCGTCCTCCTCCTCGGCCGCCGCATCCTCGGGCAGTGCCGCCAGGATGGCGTCCATCATGTCGCCCGTGCCACTGCCCGACATCGAGGAGATGCAGTAGGGGTCGCCCAGCCCGAGCGAGTAGAACTCGTGCGAGAGGTAAATCTGGTCGTTGTTGTCCACCTTGTTGCAGATGAGCAGCACATTTTTCGACGAGCGGCGCAGGATGTCGGCCATCATCATGTCGAGGTCGGTGACGCCCGTCGCCACCTCGACCAGAAAGAGGATGACATCCGCCTCGTCGATGGCCAGCAGCACCTGGCGGCGGATTTCGTCCTCGAAGATATCCTCCGAGTTGACCGTATAGCCGCCCGTGTCGATGACCGAGAACTCCTTGCCGTTCCAGTCGGTGCGGCCGTAGTGGCGGTCGCGCGTGGTACCGGCCGTGGAGTCGACGATGGCCTGGCGCTGGCCGACGAGCCGGTTGAAGAGGGTGCTTTTGCCGACGTTGGGACGGCCTACTATTGCTACAAGACTCATATTCCGTAGGTTTTGGGGTGCAAAGATAGCGTAAATCCGCGAAGTAAAAAAGTTTTGGCCCCCGGAACCGCAAAAAAGGGGCCGCAACGGCTTTCATCGTTGCTGAAAATCCCTTCAGCCTCTGCCACGAAGCCTTCTCCCCGGGACTTCCGTTCCGGGACTTCCGTTCCGGGACCTCCGCTCCGGGATCTCCGCCCTGGGACCTCTTCTTGGAGCCTCTTCTTGGAGCCTCTCCCGAAACCTCTGCTCCGGAACCTCCACCTTGGTCCCTCTGCCGCGCAGAGCGGCCGTGGGCGTCAGGCCAGGTAGTGCGCCTCGGTGTTCGAGGCCTGCTCGGGGTAGAGCAGCACGAAGCTGTGTTCGGGGAAGTAGGTGCTCAGATAGTAGGAGATGCGGCTCATGGGCGCCTGGTAGGAGATGCGCTCCTTGCGGCTCATGATGAGCCAGATGCAGTCGTCGCGGCGCGAGTCGTTGGCCACGCCGAGCATCTCGTCCCAGTCGTCGAAGGTGTGGTACGACGCCTCGCCGGCCCGCTTGCCGTTCAGTTCGCGGATGTAGCGCAGCGTGGTCTCGGTGCCGTAGAAAATCATCCGGGCGCCGGTGTTGCGCGCGATGTTGCGCAGACGGTGCACCCAGCGCGGGAAGCCCGCCTCCTTCTCGGCCTGCGCGGGGCAGACCACCAGATGGCGCTGGATGGTCGACAACGGCTGCTTCGAGCGGTAGATGAGCGTCATGGTGCTGTTCTGGCTCAACACGCCCTGCGCCGTGTTGCCCAGGAAGGTGTCGATGCGCCCCTGGCTGTGGTGCAGACCCATGACCAGGTCCGTAATCCGCTGCTCGCGGATGACGCTCGTGATGGCGTTGACCGTGTTGACGTCGTAGCGGAGCATCGCCTCGATGGGGTAGTCGCCCGCGGCGGCGGTCTTCTGGGCGATGCGCAGCGCCGTCTTGGCCCGCTTGATGTCGGGGCCGTTGTCCTGCAGGTGGTTGCTCACCGAGTTGAGGGCGAAGAGGCCGCCCTTGTCGCGCGGGGTCTTGATGGCGGTGCTCAGGTGCACCAGCTCCTCGACCGTCTCGTCGTTGGCCACCGGGATGAGAATCCGCTCGTCGTGTTCGTCGGGCTCCTCCGTCCGCCCGCCGCTCAGGGCGATGTTGTGGGCGCCGCGCTGGGCGGCGAAGGTCGAGATGGTGCAGGTGAAGAATATCATGAGGATGGTGCCGTTGAGCACGCTTTCGTTCAGCAGGCGGATGGGCTCGCCCTCGGGCGTATGGCCCAGGATGACGTTGTAGCCCACCATCACGGCGGCCAGCGTGGCGGCCACGTGGGCCGAGCTCAGGCCGAAGAGCAGCGTGCGCTGGTCGCGCGAGAGGCGGAAGGTCTTCTGTGAGAGGACCGCCGCGAGGTACTTGGCCGCCGTGACGCCGACGACCATCACGGCGCTCACCTCGAGCGTCTCCCAGCTCTTGAAGAAGGCGCGGTAGTCGATGAGCATCCCCACGCTGATGAGGAAGAAGGGGATGAAGATGGCGTTGCCGACAAAGTCGATGCGGTTCATCAGCGGCGAGGTGCGCGGGATGAGCCGCCCCATGGCCAGACCCGCCAGGAAGGCGCCGATGATGGGCTCCAGACCGGCGGCTTCGGCGGCGAAGGCCCCCAGAAAGACCATCATCAGCACGAAGATGTACTGCGCGATGTTGTCGCTGCAATGTTTGAAGAACCAGCGTCCGATGAGCGGGAAGAGCAGCGTGATGCCGGCGATGCAGGCCACCACCGAGCCGCTGAGCCGGTACCAGAAGGCCTGGTCGACCTTGCCCGTCGAGAGGCCCACGATGACGGTCAGCACCAGCAGGGCCAGCGTGTCGGTAATCATCGTGCCGCCCACGGCGATGACCACCGACTTGTCGCGGGCGAGCCCCAGCTTCGAGACCATCGGGTAGGCGATGAGCGTCTGCGAGGCGAAGAGCGCCGCCAGCAGGATGGAGGAGTGGAGCGCGAAGCCGAGGATGTAGTATCCGGCCAGGATGCCGAAGGCCATCGGAATCGAGAAGGTGTAGAGGCCGAATACGATGCTGCGCCAGCCGTTGCGGCGCAGGTCGTTGACATCCATCTCGAGCCCCGAGAGGAACATGATGTAGAGCAGTCCGGCCGTACCCGAGAGGATGATGCTGCTGTCGCGCAGCACGAGGTTGAAGCCGTGGGGGCCGATGACGGCGCCGGCGATGATGAGTCCCAGCAGGTAGGGAATCCGCAGCTTGTTGAGCACCAGCGGGGCGGCCAGGATGATGGCCAGGATGAGCAGGAACTTGAGTATGGGGTCTTCGAGCGGCAGGGTGATGCCGGAGAGTGCGAGAAACATGGTCGGTGCGGTTTTTGGAGGTTGCGGAGCCGGTTCGGGCATGCCGTGCGGGTTCTCTCCCTGAGAAAAGGGCTGCGCCCGGGCTCCTTAGAAACAAATATACGAAAAATCGGCGAAAAAAAGAACGTTCCGCCCGTAATTTTCGCCCCGTGCTGCGGCTTCGGCGGGGGTCGGCAGCGATTCGCTGCGTGCGGGCGCTCTTGCCGTGGCGCGCGGGAGGCATCCGGCGGCAGCGGCGCATGCGGCAGGGGCGGACGGAGTGCTGCTCGGGTCGGACGGAGTGTCGCGGGGGTCGGATGAGGTGTTGCTCGGGTCGGATGAGGTGCCGCGCCGGGTCGGATGAGGTGCCGCTTGGGGCCAGATGAGGTGCCGCGCCGGGTCGGACGGAGTGTCGCGCAAGTCGGCGAAAGTGCCGCGCCGGGCGGCAAAAAATCGGGCGGAGCGGTTGTTTTCCCGAAAAAAAATGTAACTTTGACAAAACATATCCTTGTGTCGATGGGTAAGAAAGTGGACAGAAAACTGCTCGGAGCGGTCCTGATGGGGTTCTTCATCATGGGCTTCTGCGACATTGTGGCCCCCATTACGGGGCGCATCGCCGCCGAGTTTCCGGCCGGGCGCCAGGCGGCCGTGAGCTTCCTGCCGACGATGGTCTTCCTCTGGTTCCTGCTTCTCTCGACCCCCGTCGCGGGGCTGATGAACCGCATCGGGCGCAAGGCCACGGCGCTGCTGGGCTACGCCCTGACGGCCGTCGGGCTGCTCGTCCCCTGGCTTGCGGGCGAGGGGTGCGCCCTGGGGTGGTACTTCGTCGGCTTCGGCCTGCTGGGCATCGGCAACACGGTGGTGCAGGTGGCCGTCAACCCGCTGCTGGCAACCATCGTGCCCGAAGAGCGGATGACGAGCTATCTGACCATCGGGCAGATTTTCCGCAACACCTCGCTGCTCCTGCTGGCGCCGATTGTCACGGGGCTCGTGGCGCTGACCGGCTCGTGGCGCCTGCTGCTGCCGCTCTACGCTGCACTGACCGTTGCGGGCGGGCTCTGGCTGCAGCTGACACCCGTTGCGGAGCCCGCAGCGGCGGCACGCACCGCCCGGAGCGGCGGCCGGCGGGGGCTTGCCGACAGCTTCCGCCTGCTGGGCAACCGCACGGTGCTCCTCTGCGCCGTCGGCGTGGCCTGCTTCATCGCGGCCGATGTCGGGGTGGGCTACCTCTCGGTGCGGCTCATCGATTCGCCCGACGCGATGCTCACCACGACGGGCTTCTACGCCTGCCGCATCGTCGGGACGCTGGTCGGCGCGTGGGTGCTGGCCCGCCGCTCCGACGTGAAGTACCTCGGCGGCAACATGACGGTGGCCCTCGCGGCACTCGCCGCCCTGGTGGCCCTGCCGCACGGCTCCGTATGGCCGGTCTACCTGCTGCTGGGGGTGCTGGGCTTCACGCTGGCCTGCGTCTTCGCCACCTTCTACGCCGTCGCCACGCGGGCCGTCGCCGCGGAGCAGGCCAACGGCGTGGCCGGGCTGATGATTCTGGCCATCTCGGCCGGCGCCCTCTCGGGTCCGGTCTGCGGGGCGATTGTCCGCTGGACGGGGGCCGCGGCATGGGGATTGCTCTTCCCGGCGGCGTGTGTCCTCTACATGCTCTGGGCCTCGGTGGTGCTGCGGCGGCGCGGCCGGAAAGAGATGAACAACCGATAACGAAACAAACCGAAAAACAGAAACGATTATGATACGCAGAATAGTGATTACCTCGCTGCTGCTCGTCGCCGCTCTGACGGCCTCGGCACAGCGCTCTCCGATTCGGGTGGAGTGGGGCATCATGGGCGGCGTGAACGTCCCCGAGTTCACCACCAACATGAGCAAGACCGAAATCCGCAACAAGCTGGGCTGGCAGGCCGGCATCATGACGGCGGTCAACTTCGGCGCCGTGGCCATCGAGCCGCAGATTCTCTATGTCCGCCAGGGGATGCGCATCCGCACCGAAGGCGAGGCTGAGGTCAACGTCAAGTCGAACTCCATCGACGTGCCGGTGCTCGCATCGCTGCGGCTGCTCCGTCCGGTGCGCATCTTCGCCGGTCCGGTCTTCACGGTGCTCAACGACTGCAAGCAGAAGTCGGGCGGTGACCTGCTCGACTTCGGGCGCGTGCGTCCGTCGGTCTCCTATACCGTGGGCGCGGGCATCACGCTGCTGCGCCACCTCTACATTGACCTGCGCTACAACGGCCAGTTCTCGAGCAAGAAGGATGTGGCGCTGCCCAACGACAAGGTGATGGGCAAACTCCGTTCCTACAACGTGGCGCTCAGCGTCGGCTATATCTTCTGACCATGACGGAGGCAGTCGGCAGAGAGATACTCGTCGAGGGGGTCGACCCCCGCGAGCTCTACGGAGCCCAGAACGTCTATCTGGACCAGATTCGGGAGCTGCATCCCCAGTTGAAGATTGTCGCGCGCGGCTCGTCGCTCAAGGTGCTCGGCCCGCGTGCCGAGACCGAGCGCTTCGAGAAGCACCTCGACGGGCTGGTGGCCTATTACCTCAAGTACGGCCACATCTCCTCGGAGGTGGTCTCGCAGGCCTTCTCGGGCGTGGCGCTGCAGGAGGCGCCCACCGACAAGGATGTAATCGTCTACGGCAACAACGGCAACATCATCCGCGCACGGACGGTCAACCAGCAGCGGCTGGTGAGCCTCTACGACAAGTGCGACCTGCTCTTTGCGGTCGGACCGGCCGGCTCGGGCAAGACCTATACGGCCATTGCGTTGGCCGTGCGGGCGCTCAAGGAGCGGCAGGTGCGGCGCATCATCCTGACGCGTCCGGCCGTCGAGGCGGGCGAGAAACTGGGCTTCCTGCCCGGCGACATGAAGGAGAAGCTCGACCCCTACCTGCAGCCCCTCTACGATGCGCTGAACGACATGATTCCCGCCGCCAAGCTGACCCGCTACATCGAGGAGGGGACCGTGCAGATTGCGCCGCTGGCCTATATGCGCGGCCGCACGCTCGACAACGCCTTCGTCATTCTGGACGAGGCGCAGAACACGACCCTCTCGCAAATCAAGATGTTCCTCACGCGCATGGGACGCAACGCCAAGTTCATCGTCACGGGCGACGTGACGCAGATTGACCTGCCGCGCAAGAGCGACAGCGGTCTGGTGCACACGATGGAGATTCTGCGCCGCGTGGAGGATATCGGCATCGTCGAATTCGACAAGCGCGACATCGTCCGCCACCCGCTGGTCAAGTACATCGTCGAGGCCTTCGACCGCGACGCCGCCGCATCGGCCCCCGCGCGCGGCGCTTCGGCTTCGCACGAAAACGAACAGAATGTATCACACAAAAACCAATAGAACCTTATGGATAAGAATCTGACAGCCCTCAAACCGGCGCTTGTCTGGAAACATTTCGCCGAAATCGTCCGCATTCCGCGCCCCTCGTCGCACGAGGAGCAAATCCGCCGCTACGTGCTCGACGTGGCCCGTTCGCTCGGGCTCGAGTGCCGCGAAGATGCGGGCCACAACGTCTACGTGCGCAAACCCGCCTCGAAGGGGATGGAGAACCGCAAGGGCGTGGTGCTGCAGGCCCACCTCGACATGGTGCCGCAGAAGAACAACGACAAGGTCTTCGACTTCGAGAAGGACCCCATCGAGGCCTACATCGACGGCGAGTGGGTGACGGCTGACGGCACGACGCTCGGCGCCGATGACGGCATCGGCGTAGCCGCCATTCTGGCCGTGCTCGAGGACAACACGCTGCGCCACGGTCCCGTCGAGGCGCTCTTCACCGCCACGGAGGAGACCGGCATGGACGGCGCCTTCGGGCTGGAGGAGCACCTGCTCCAGGGGGACATCCTGCTCAACCTCGACTCCGAGACCGAGGGCGAGCTCTACGTCGGCTGCGCCGGCGGTCTGGACGCCAACATCACCTTCAACTACGAGGCCGAGCCGGTGCCCGCTGCCTGCGAGGCGCTGCGCATCGTGGTCAAGGGGCTCAAGGGGGGCCACTCGGGCATCCAGATTGGCTGCCAGCGTGCCAATGCCAACAAGCTGCTCTTCCGCTTCATCGGCCGCATGGCTGCCGACGAGGGGATGCTGCTCGCGTCGGTCGACGGCGGCGGTCTGCGCAACGCCATTCCGCGCGAGGCCGAGGCGGTTGTGCTGCTTCCCGCCGGCCGTTCGGGTACCGTCATCGAGGCGCTGAAGCACTTCGAGCAGGTCGTCGTGGCGGAGTTCGCCGGCATCGAGGATTCGATTGAAATGCACGCCGAACCCTGCGCGCTGCCCGAGCGGATGATTGCCCGCGCGGTGGGCGAGCGTCTGGTGCGGGCCGTGCTCGCATGCCCCGACGGCGTGCGCCGCATGTCGATGTCGATGCCCGGTCTGGTACAGACCTCGTCGAATCTGGCCCGCGTGGTCTCCGACGGGCGGACCGTCCGGCTGCAGAGCCTGCTGCGCAGCTCGGTCAACTCCGAGAAGGAGGAGCTGGGCCAGGCCTTCGAGGCGCTCTTCACGCTGGCCGGCGCGCGCGTCGAGCTGACGGGCAGCTACGACGGCTGGAAGCCCGATATGGACTCTCCGATTCTCAAGGCGATGACCGCCTCCTACGAGGCGCTCTACGGCCGCAAGCCTCTGGTGACGGCCATCCACGCCGGTCTGGAGTGCGGCATCATCGGCGGCAAGTATCCCGGTCTGGACATGATTTCGTTCGGCCCGACCATCTGCTACCCCCACTCGCCCGACGAGAAGGTCGACATCGCTTCGGTGGGCCGCTTCTACGAGTTCCTGGTCCACACGCTGGAGAACGTACCCCAAAAGTAGCAGACCTTGGAGACACGCGGCGTCAAATGGTTCGTAATCGTCAATCCCGTGGCCGGAGGCGGCCGCGGGCTTGACCATTTTCCGCAGATATCGAAGCATCTGCGCGATGCGTACATCCGCTGCGAACCGGTCTTCACCGAGCACAAGTTCCACGCCACGGAGCTCACGGTCACGGCCGTGAGGGAGGGCTACCGCCACATCATCGTCGTGGGTGGCGACGGAACGCTGCACGAGGTGGTCAACGGCCTCTTCATCCAGCAGGAGGTGCGCCCCGACGAGGTGCTGCTGGCGGTCATCGCCGTCGGCACGGGCAACGACTGGGTCCGCACGTTCGGCATCTCGAACCGCTACCGTGACGCCGTGCGGGCCATTGCCGAGGGGCACTCGTTCCTGCAGGACGTCGGCGTGGTCTCCTACGAGGAGGCGCACTACCGCCAGAGCCGCTACATGGCCAACGTGGCCGGCGCGGGGTTCGACGCCCACGTGGTGCGCAAACAGTCGCATCTGAAGAAGAAGGGCCACAAGCACCGCTGGCGCTACACGTGGTGCGTCGTGAACTCCTTCTTCCGCTACAAGTCGACGGGCGTGAAGGTATGGGTCGACGACCGGCTGGTCTACAACAACCTGCTGCTGAGCATCGCCATCGGTATCTGCAAGTACAACGGCGGAGGCATGCAGCCGCTGCCCGAAGCGGTGGCCGACGACGGCATGTTCGACGTCTCGCTCATCCGTCCGGTCCACTTCTGGCACCTGCTCTTCCGCTTCCACTACCTCTTCAACGGCGGCATCTACCGCATCCGCCACATCCTGCGCGAGCGGGGTAGCCGCATCCGGATTGAGTCCTCGCCCGAGGTCTCGGTCGAGGTCGACGGCGAGCTGCTGGGCGAGTCGCCGCTCGAGTTCTCGGTGCTCCACCGCGCCATCCGTGTGGTGGTGGGGCGTGAATTCCTGGCCGGGCGGCTTGAGCGCAGCGCCGGCGCCGGGCCGCAGCCTTCGACGCCGGATGCCTGAGCGGGCGCCGTCGTCTCGGGCCGCATGCGGAGCAGGCCAGATATGAAAAATCCCGGAACATTGCCGTTCCGGGATTTTTCGTGTGTGGAGGTGCCGCGCATCCGCGAAGTGCGGCTCCGAACACTGCGGCCGGGTTTGCTGCTGCGCCGGGCGGGGGCTGCAAGGACCGGCCGCGGAGGTCCGCTTCGTCGCGGCGTCCGGGCCGATGCGGGGGTCAGTCGACCGTCTCGAGGATGTCGACCTCGGTGAAGGTCCACCCGAAGAGGTCGTTGGCGCACTCGAGCTCCAACTGTCGGATTTGCGACAGGTCGGTCGTGTCGGCCAGCACGGCGTTGAAGAAGGCGCCCATGGTCTGGTAGGTGTTGTTGACCTTCGAGGCGAAGCACTTGTAGAAGCCGTGCTGCTGTTCGTAGTTCAGGCCGGCGGGCAGCACGCCCTGGGCCACCAGATAGGGGTAGGGGTAGATGTGGCGCATGTTGCGGGCGTCGGCGTTGAGCTCGTCGACGATGGTGGTCACCACGACCATGTCCACCGTGTCGCTCACGCCCGGCATCTCGAGGAAGGTGACGTAGACCGGATAGCTCGCCTCGAGCTGTCCCGACACGTCGTCGGCGAAGAGCGAGAATTCGGCGTCGGTCAGGTCGTCGAGGTAGACCATCTGGCGGTAGTCGCGCAGCGCTTCGCGCATCGCCTTGCGCTCCTGGTCGTTCCAGCGGCGCTGCTGCGAGCAGCCCGCGAGGCCGGCGGCGAAGAGCGCCAGCACCGGAATGCAGAGTAGAATCTTTTTCATCCTTTCTTGGTTGTTGGTTTGCTTCCTCGCAACGGAGCAATCCCTGTGCCAAAAAAGTAGTATCTTGCGGTGCCATATTTAATATAAGCGGCGACGATGGATTTCAATCGCTATATTACGACTGCTGAGTTTCATGAACTTGCAGAACTTCTCCGGACCGAAGGGCGGCTTGTTGCGTTTGCTCCCGGGGAGCCGTTCGCGCGTCAGGATGAGCGCAATCGCCATTGCGGACTGGTCGACGAGGGGGCTTTTCGCTATGTGCATCTTACCTCTCGGGGGGAATCCCATGTGGTGGGTTATGCCTTTGCCGGCGAGTTTGTGGGCGACTATATCTCGATGAGCAGCGGCCGTCCGTCCTGGGTCGGAATCGAGGCAATCTGCGAAAGTCGTGTATGGACTCTTGAGCGAGACACTCTGGAGGCTTTTTATGCAGTGGATGCGGCGCATGAGCGACTCGGGCGCCTGTTTGCGGAGCATCTGCTGTCCGAGGTCTATGAACGGTTGCTGCAATCTTACGTCACTTCGCCTCAGGACCTTTATGAAATATTGTTGCGCCGCTGTCCCAATCTGTTGAACTTCATATCGCTGAAGGAGCTGGCCTCCTTTCTGCGCATTCGCCCCGAAACCTTGAGCCGCATCCGGCGCCGCATTTTGTAGTTCTCTCCAGTCAAGAGAGATGTACCTCCGTATCGTATGCGCCGGCACGGGTCGGCTGAATCCGACGCTCGATTTCACCCTTGAAGAGCCCTTCGCTTTGACCAACATCCGGGGTGCCGGACGGGAAGCGGCACAGCATGAGAAGGGTCGGGGAGGACGGTGGACAGCCGCACGACCTGCAAAAAAACGGAACAAAACAGGCAAAAAAGAGAAATTTTGTCTACTTTTGCGCTTTCGTTCCAAACAAGAATCCTCGAAATGAAACTCTTCACGTTCAGGCCCAAACTCGTCGACACGCTCCGCAACTACTCGCGTGCCGACTTTATGCGCGACCTGATGGCCGGCGTCATCGTCGGCATCGTCGCCCTGCCGCTGGCCATCGCCTTCGGCATCGCTTCGGGCGTCTCGCCCGAGAAGGGCATCATCACGGCCGTCATCGCCGGCTTTGTCGTCTCGCTGCTGGGCGGCAGCCGCGTCCAGATTGGCGGCCCGACCGGCGCCTTCATCATCATCGTCTACGGCATCGTCCAGGAGTACGGCGAGGCGGGACTTCTGGTGGCAACGCTCATGGGCGGCGTGCTGCTCCTGCTCATGGGGCTCTTCCGGCTGGGTACGGTCATCAAGTTCATCCCCTATCCCATCATCGTGGGCTTCACGAGCGGTATTGCCGTGACCATCTTCACCACGCAGGTGGCCGACATCTTCGGCCTCGACTTCGGCGGCGAGAAGGTGCCGGGCGACTTCATCGAGAAGTGGGCCCTCTACTTCCGCCACTTCGACACGGTCAACTGGTGGAATACGCTCGTCGCCGTGCTGAGCATCGTCCTCATCGCCCTCACGCCGAAGCTCATGCGCCGCATCCCCGGTTCGCTCGTGGCCATCGTCGTGATGACGGCAGCCGTCTGGGCGCTGCGCCGCTATGCGGGCATCGACTCCATCGACACCATCGGCGACCGCTTCACGATTCGCTCCGAGCTGCCCGCCGCGGCGCTCCCGGCCCTCGACTGGGAGGCCGTGCGGAGCCTCTTCCCGGTAGCGGTGACCATCGCGCTGCTGGGGGCCATCGAGTCGCTCCTCTCGGCCACGGTGGCCGACGGCGTCATCGAGGACCGCCACGACTCGAACACCGAGCTCATCGCCCAGGGTGCGGCCAACCTGCTGACGCCCCTCTTCGGCGGCATCCCCGCCACGGGCGCCATCGCCCGCACGATGACCAACATCAACAACGGCGGTCGCACCCCCGTGGCGGGCATCGTCCACGCCGTCGTGCTGCTGCTCATCCTGCTGCTGCTCATGCCCCTGGCGCAGTACATTCCGATGGCCTGCCTGGCGGGTGTGCTGGCCGTGGTGGCCTACAACATGAGCGGCTGGCGCACCTTCAAGGCGCTACTGCGCAACCCCCGCTCGGATGTGGCCGTGCTGCTCATCACCTTCTTCCTGACGGTGGTCTTCGACCTGACGGTGGCCATCGAGGTGGGGCTGCTCATCGCCTGCGTCCTCTTCCTCAAGCGGGTGATGGAGACCACCGAGATTTCGGTCATCCGCGACGAAATCGACCCCAGTGCCGGCACCGACCTGACGCTGCACGAGGAGCACCTCACGGTGCCCGAGGGGGTCGAGGTCTACGAAATCAACGGCCCCTACTTCTTCGGCATCGCCACCAAGTTCGAGGAGCTGATGGCCCAGATGGGCGACCGCCCCAGGGTGCGCGTCATCCGCATGCGCAAGGTCCCCTTCATCGACTCGACGGGCCTGCACAACCTCACGACGTTGTGCGAGATGTCGCGCCGCGAGAAAATCGAGGTGGTGCTCTCGGGCGTGAACGAGCAGGTGCACGGAGCGCTCGAACGGGCGGGCATCATCGAGATGCTGGGCGGCGAGAACGTCTGCCCCAACATCCACGTGGCGCTCGAGCGTGCCGCACGGCTCGTTGCGGCGCGGAGCTGACCCGCACGGTCGTGGAACGGCTCTACGGAGAGGCGGCCCGGAGTTTCGGCTCCGCGCCGCCTCTTCTGTTTCCGGGGCGGGGTAAATACAGTGCGGGAAGAGGACTTTGTGAAGGCCGGCTCCGCAAAGAGGGGACCGTCGCCGTGCGGAGGTCGCAAAAGTCCCTTGCGGAGTGCCGTTTGCGTACGAATTGAAAAGCGTTTCCGGACGGAATTCCTTATCTTTGTGGAGGAAGGAGGTGCCGCCTCTCACCACGTACGGTCTGCACCGTCAACGCACCCGAAGGGCGGTGTGCGCCTCATCCCTATCCCGCTTTTGTTATCCGTACAAACCGCATCATGATTCGCAAACTGATTGGAATGGCCCTTCTGCTTCTCCTGACGGGGTGCAGCGGCACGGAGGCTCCCCGTCACGGAGCGCTCACCCTATGGTACGACAGACCTGCCTCGCGCTGGGTCGAGACGCTTCCGCTGGGCAACGGCCGGCTGGGGGCCATGCCCGACGGCGGGCCTGCGGCCGAGCACATCGTGCTCAACGACATCTCGCTCTGGAGCGGCTCCGAGCAGAACACCGACAACCCCGAGGCCGGCGAGTGGCTTCCCCGCATCCGCGCCCTGCTGCTCGAGAGGCGCAACCTCGAGGCGCAGCGGCTCATGTACCGTCACTTCGTCTGCCGGGGTGGAGGCTCCGCCGGTGCGGCCTACGGCAGCTACCAGCTGCTGGGTGCGCTCGATATCCGGCAGCAGCTTCCCGACAGCTCCGACGTCGGAGCCTATGAACGGGGCCTGAACATCGGCGACGCGACGGCCTATACGCGTTTCGAGTCGGGCGGCGTGCGGTTTACGCGCGAATATTTCGTCTCGCGCACCGCCGATGTCGTGGCCGTGCGGCTGCGCGCCTCCCGGCCCGGAGCGCTCAACTTTTCGGTGCGGCTGTCGCGCCCCGAAAACGCCCGCTGCTCGGCCGGGCGGGGGGAGCTGCGGATGGAGGGCTCGCTGCCGAGCGGCCAGGAGGGGGTCGAAGGGATGCGCTATGCCGCCCGTGCGGCGGTGAAGGGCAACGGCCGGCTCGACGAGGAGGCGGGAGCCCTGCATGTGAGCGATGCCGACGAGGCGGTGATATACCTCTCGGCCTCGACCACGTGGTGGAGCGACGACTGCGGGCGGATGACCGACTCACTGCTCGATGCGGCCCTTGGCTGTGATTTCGATTCGCTGCGCGAGGCCCATACGGCCGACTACCGCCGCTATTTCGACCGTGTCTCGCTCGATTTGGGCGAGGCGCCCGACCTGCCCACCGACCGGCGGCTCGAACGGTTCGATTCGCTGCCCGACCCGGCGCTTGCGGCGCTCTACATGCAGTATGGCCGCTACCTGCTGCTCAGTTCGACGCGCGAGGGGTCGCTGCCGCCCAATCTGCAGGGGCTCTGGGCCAATACGGTTGACACCCCCTGGAAGGGGGACTACCACCTGAACATCAACGTCGAGATGAACCACTGGCTCACCGGCCCGGGCAATCTGTCGAAGCTCCAGCGGCCGCTCATCGAGCTCGTCCGGCGCATGGTCCCCTCGGGCGAGCGGACCGCCCGCTGCTTCTACCGCTCGGAGGGGTGGTGCGCCCACGTGCTGGCCAATCCGTGGAACTTCACGGCGCCGGCCGAGAATCCCGCCTGGGGAGCAACCAATACGGGCGGGGCCTGGCTGGCGCTGCACCTCTGGGAGCAGTACCGCTTCACGGCCGACACGGCCTGCCTGCGCAGCGTCTACCCCGTGATGCGGGGTGCGGCGCGCTTCTTCCTCGACAACCTCATCCCCGAGCCCGAGCACGGATGGCTGGTGACAGCCCCCACCTCGTCGCCCGAGAACGGATTCTACGACGAGAGCCCGACAGAGATTACCTACGTATGCATGGGCTCAACGATGGATACGCAGCTGGTGCGCGAGCTCTTCGGCGCCATCACCCAGGCCTCGGAGCTGCTGGGCTGCGATGCCGATTTTGCCGCACGGCTGCGTGCCACGGCGCTGCGGCTGCCGCCCCATCAGGTCAGCGAGTCGGGCTACCTGCTCGAGTGGCTGAAGGACTACCGCGAGATGGAGCCCCACCACCGCCACGTCTCCCACCTGTTCGGCCTCTATCCCGGCACGCAGCTGACACGCCGCCGTACGCCCGAGCTGATGTCTGCCTGCCGGGCGACGCTCGAACGTCGCGGCGACGAGGGCACGGGGTGGTCGCGCGCCTGGAAAATCGCCTTCTGGGCCCGTCTGGGTGATGGCAACCGCGCCTACCGCCTCTTCCACAACCTGCTCCAGCCGGCGCTCGTCGAGGGTTCGGCTGACGAACGCAGCGGTACCTATCCCAACCTCTTCTGCGCCCATCCTCCCTTTCAGATTGACGGCAACTTCGGCGGAGCGGCGGGCATTGCCGAGATGCTGCTGCAGAGCCACGACGGCTGCATCGATGTGCTGCCGGCGCTTCCTGACGCCTGGCCCGAGGGCGAGTACCGGGGGCTCAAGGCGCGCGGTAACATCACGGTCGGCTGCCGCTGGTCGCAGGGGCGGGTCCGCGAGGTGACGCTCTGCAGCGAGGCCGACTGCCGCGTGACGCTCTGCGTGCCGGGCGGCGAGTCGCGCGAGGTGAGCTGCCGCGCCGGCGAGCCCTGCACGCTGCGCTTTAGCTGACGGTTCCTCCAGGAGACGAAAAAGCGGGGAGGGTTCCACGTCGGAACCCTCCCCGCTTTTTCCCTATCGGTCGTCGCCCGGCCTTCAGAAGGTGCCGAAGCGGAAGACAATCTTCTGGCAGTAGAGCTCGCCGGGGTGGAGCAGCGGCGAGGGGAAGTCGGCGTGGTTCACCGCATCGGGGTAGTTCTGACACTCGAGGGCCACACCAGCGTAGTCCTCGTAGCGGCCGCCCGACTTGGTCTCGGGACATCCGCCCGAGAGCCAGTTGCCCGTGTAGAGCATCACGCTGGGCTGCGACGAGAGCACCTCGACGCGGCGTCCCGACCGCGGGTCGCGCAACTCGCCCACCTCGCCCAGGATGTTGGGCTTCCAGCCGTCGATGATGAAGGGGTGGTCGTAGCCGCGGAAGTCGCGGATGTGGTTGAACTCCGAGTCGATGCCGGGTCTCAGGGTGCGGAAGGTGCGGAAGTCCTGCGGCGTCCCCTCGACGTCGAGGATGCGCCCCGTGGGAATCTGCCGTTCGTTCATCTCCAGCACGTGCGACGAGTTGAGCCGCAGCTCGTGGTCGAGCACCGAGCCCGAATGCTCGCCCGAGAGGTTGACGTAGACGTGGTTCGTCAGGTTGACGGGCGTCGTCCGGTCGCACTTGGCCAGATAGGTGATTTCGAGCGCGTTGTCGTCGTCGAAGTCGAAGACCGCCTCGACGTTCACCTCGCCCGGGTAGCCCTGGTCGCCATCCTCCGACGTGAGGGCCATCACCACGCGGTTCTCCTCCACGCGGCTCTCCCAGATGCGGTTGGCGAAGTTCTTCGTGCCGCCGTGCAGGTGGTTCACGCCGTTGTTCACCTCGAGCCGGTACTCCTTGCCCTCGACCGTCATCCGCCCGTAGGCAATCCGGTTGGCCACGCGGCCCACGCTCTTGCCCAGCGCCGCGCTGTCGTAGAAGTAGCCCTCGGGATGCTTGTATCCCAGCGCCACGTCGTCGATGTGCCCCTCGCGGTCGGGGACCTCAATTGAGACAATCGCCGCACCGTAGTTGGTCACCCGTACGCGGCCGCCCCGGCTGTTGCTCATCGTATAGAGGATGATGGCCTCGCCTTCGGGGGTCATGCTCCAGAGATTCTGTTCGATTTCAATCATGGTGTTCGCTTTTTTGTCGGTTGTCGGTTCCGCCGCCGTGCGCTACTCGGCCGGCTGCAGACGCTCGAGCAGGTTGTCGATGCGGCGCAGCGTCTCCTGCTTGCCGATGAACGAGGTGACGTCGTACATGCCGGGGCCCTTGCCCGCACCCACGAGCGCCAGACGCAGCGTGTTCATCACCTGCCCCATGGAGTAGCCCTTCTCCTCAATCCAGCCGTGGACAATCCGCTCGGTGTTCTCGAGCGAGAAGTCGTCGATGCCCTCCAGCACGGCGCGCACCTCGCGCAGGATGCGCGGGTTGTCGCCCTTCCAGTACTTGCGCACCTGCTTCTCCTCATACTCGGTCGGAGCCACGAAGAAGAACGAGGTGAGGTCCCACAGGTCGGTGATGAGCGAGGCGCGCTCCTTCATGATGCCTGCGGCACGTCCGGCCACCTCGTCGGAGACTTCGATGCCGTGCTCGCGCAGAATCGGCTGGTAGACGGCCGCCAGCTCGGCGTCGCTCTTGCGGTGCATGTACTGGGCGTTGAACCAGCGCGCCTTGTCGGGCTGGAAGCGGGCGCCCGACTTCGAGACGCGGTCGAGCGAGAAGCTGTCGATGAGCTCCTGCATCGTGAAGAGCTCCTGCTCGGTGCCGGGGTTCCAGCCCAGCAGCGCCAGCATGTTGATGAAGGCCTCGGGGAAGTAGCCGTCCTCGCGGTAGCCGCGGGCCGTCTCGCTCGTGGTGGGCGACTTCCAGAAGAGCGGGAAGACGGGGAAGCCCATCTTGTCGCCGTCGCGCTTCGAGAGCTTGCCGCCGCCCGTAGGCTTGAGCAGCAGCGGCAGGTGGGCGAAGGCGGGACGCGAATCCTCCCATCCGAAGGCCTTGTAGAGCAGGTAGTGCAGCGGCAGCGAAGGCAGCCACTCCTCACCGCGGATGACGTGCGAAATCTCCATCAGGTGGTCGTCGACGATGTTGGCCAGGTGGTAGGTGGGCAGCGCGTCGGCCGACTTGTAGAGCACTTTGTCGTCGAGCGTCGAGGTGTTGACCTCGACATGGCCGCGAATCAGGTCGTCCATCTCGACCATCTGGTTCTCGGGCATCTTGAAGCGGATGACCCACTGGTCGCCGCGCTCGATGCGGGCGCGCACCTCGTCGGCCGGCAGGGCGAGCGACGTGGCGAGCTTCTCGCGCACCGTGTAGTTGTAGGCGAAGGCCTCGCCGCGCGCCTCGGCCTCCTTGCGCAGCGCCTCGAGCTCCTCGGCCGTGTCGAAGGCGTAGTAGGCCCATCCGGCATCGACGAGCTGGAGGGCGTACTTGAGGTAGATTTCGCGGCGCTCGCTCTGGCGGTAGGGGGCGTGGGGACCGCCCACGCCGACGCCCTCGTCGATTTCGATGCCGCACCACTTGAGCGAGTCGAGGATGTACTGCTCGGCGCCCGGGACGAAGCGGTGCGAATCGGTATCCTCGATGCGGAGCAGCATCACGCCGCCGTGGTGGCGGGCGAAGAGGTAGTTGTAGAGTGCCGTGCGGACGCCGCCGATGTGCAGCGGGCCGGTGGGGCTGGGTGCGAAGCGCACCCGAACGGGTCTTTCCATATCGTTTTTCAAATTTTGAATATCCTTGCTCAAGCGTTCCGTGCACGGTTGCGTGCGCGTTTCGCGTATTCGTTTTTCGTTTCGTGCGGCTCTCCGCTTCGTGCGGCAGCGCACACCTGCGGGCGGCGTGCCCGGGCGGGTGTGCGCTCCGTAGCGGTTGGCGGCGGAAGGTGCCGGGTGCGGACCTGCGGCGGGTGCGGGTTCGCAACGGTTCCGTTTTTATGCCAGCCCCGGTTCCGGGATGGCGGTTGCGCGGCGGCCCGGTTTTTGGGTGGTGCGGGAGGCCTCGGCGGTTGCCGCAGCCCTCAGCCGTTGCCGTGGGGCGGCGTTGCGCCGGTTTTCAGCCGGTAGGGCGGGTGTCATCCCCGCCCCCCCCCTCTTGGGCGCCGCTACTTGACCCGGTACTCGAGCCGCATGGTGATGCGGGCCTTCTTCTGGCGCGACGAGGTGTTGAACGACCCTCCGGCCGAGAACTCCTCGTTGGTGTTGGCCCCCGTAATCTGGAAGACGCCCATGCGCGCCGAGGCCACGCGGCCCAGCTTCGCACCGGCGTTCCGGGCAATCTTCTCGGCGCGCGTGCGGGCATCGGCCGAGGCGGTCTCGATGAGCCCCATCTTCACGTCGTCGAGCTTCGTGTAGTAGTAGTCCGGCGCCATCACCTCGATGCCCACGCCCTGGGCCATGAGCGACGAGATTTCACGCGAGATGGCCTCGACCTTCTCCACCTCGTTCGACTCGACCGTAAAGCGCTGCCGGAGCAGGTAGCCCGTGAAGCGCTGGCCGGCCCAGTTGCCGTTGGCGTTGTAGATGGCCGTATACTGCTTCTCGACGTTGACAAACTCGAAGACCACCGCCTCGGCGGGGAGCCCCCGCTCGGCGAGGAACTTCTGGACCTTCGCCTTGCCGGCCTCGATTTCGGCATAGCCCCGGGCGACGTTCTCCGCTTCGGCTGTCAGGACGCCCGACCAGACAATCAGGTCGGAGGTGAACTCCGTCTCGCCCAGACCCGTGACGGTGACGGTCTCCTGAGCACGGTACTTGTAGGTGTAGTAGCGGCCCAGCAATACAACGCAGACGATGGCCGTCACTCCCAGAATGAGGTACTTGCTTTTCATGGTTCGAACTCTGTTTTAGGTTATCGGGTTGGTTGTCTCAATCGGGACGGGGTTCGGGGCGGAGGGCCGGCGGCGGGGCCGCAGGCGCCCCGCGCGGACGCCGAATCAGACGTTGAACAGGAAGTGCATGATGTCGCCGTCCTGCACGACGTAGTCCTTGCCCTCGATGCCGATTTTGCCGGCGTCGCGGCAGGCCTTCTCCGAGCCCAGCGTCACGTAGTCGTCGTACTTGATGACCTCGGCGCGGATGAATCCCCGCTCGAAGTCGGTGTGGATGATGCCGGCCGTCTGGGGCGCCTTCATGCCGCGCACGTAGGTCCAGGCGCGCGTCTCGTCGGCTCCCGTGGTGAAGAAGGTCTCGAGGTTGAGCAGCCGGTAGGCCGACTTGATGAGCCGGGCCACGCCCGACTCTTCGAGGCCGAGGTCCTCGAGGAACATCTGACGCTCCTCGTAGCTCTCCAGCTCGGCGATGTCGGCCTCGGTGGCGGCGGCGATGATGAGCATCTCGGCCTTCTCGTCGGCGATGGCGGCCCGCACCGCTTCGGTGTAGGCGTTGCCCGTCGCGGCGCTCTTCTCGTCGACGTTGCAGACGTAGAGCACCGGTTTGTCGGTCAGCAGGTTGAGGTCGGCCACCAGCTTGTGGTCCTCCTTGTCGAGCTCGACCGTGCGGGCGCTCTTGCCCTGCTCGAGCACGGCCTTGTACTGCAGCAGCAGCTCGACGGCGCGCTTGGCCTGCTTGTCGCCGCCCGAGGTGGCCGCCTTCTGGGTCTTTGCCAGACGGTTCTCGACCGTCTCGAGGTCCTTCAGCTGGAGCTCCGTGTCGATGATGCCCTTGTCGCGCACGGGGTCGATGGAGCCGTCCACGTGGGTGATGTTGCCGTTGTCGAAGCAGCGCAGCACGTGGATGATGGCGTTCGTGTTCCGGATGTTGCCCAGGAACTTGTTGCCCAGACCCTCGCCCTTGGAGGCTCCCTTGACCAGACCGGCGATGTCGACAATCTCGATGGTGGTGGGGATGACCCGCTTCGGATGGTCGATTTCGGCCAAACGGACCAGCCGCTGGTCGGGCACGGTGATGACGCCCACGTTGGGCTCGATGGTGCAGAAGGGGAAGTTGGCCGCCTGGGCCTTTGCGTTGGAGAGGCAGTTGAAAAGCGTCGATTTGCCGACATTGGGCAATCCGACGATGCCGCATTGTAAAGCCATTATCTGAATTCTGATTTTCGTTTCGTGCTGCAAAGATAACCAACTTTTCGGGAACGGGATGCGGGAGCCTCTTTATTTTTCGGGTGGAGGTTCCTGTGTGTGGGCTCTGTTTCAAATCTTTTGGCCTGGGGCGGGGCGGCTGCCGGGGGCCGCGGGGCAAAATATCGCGGGCAATGCTTGCCTCGATGCGCATTAATGCGTATCTTTGGAGGTCAAAAAGAGCCTTGAAATTATGGATTTGAAAACGATACGGGAAGAGTTGTCGCGGCTCGAATCGCTCGTCGGCGGCTGGCAGGCCGAGGCGGAGGTTCCGGCCGTCGAGCGCGACCTGGCGCTCGAACTGCTCCGGAGGCTGTATGAGCAGCTGCGTTTCGACGCCCCCGGGGCGCCGCAGCCCGAAGAGGCCGGGACGGGGGCCGTCGAGGTGCCCGAGAGCATCGATTTGGACGAGATGCTCGCCCTCGAACCGGTTGCCGCCGCTGCCGTGGAGGAGTCTGCGGCGGCTGCGGACGACGACAACGAGGCCGAAGCGGTGATGAAGGCCGAAGAGGCTGCGGCACCGGCCCCCGGTTCGCCCGAGGCGCGTGCGGCGGCGGCCGAGGAGGCTGCTGCCGAGACGGTCGAGGTGGTGACGGCCACCGTCGACGAGGAGCGCACCGACGCTGCCGGGAAGAATGTTCCGGAGACGCCTGCCGCCGAAAAGACTGCTCCGGAGGAGCCTGCCACCGCGACATCCGCCGCCGAAGAGGTCAAGGAGGTCGTAGAGGCCTCGCCTGCGGTGCCGGTATCCGAGCCCGTCACCCCGGCTGTCCCGGCCGAACCCGCCGAATCGGTGCAGCCCGCAGTGGAAGCGGCTGCCGCAGAGCCGGCCGTTGCGGCTGAGCCTGCGGTTGAACCTGCGGTTGAACCGGCTGTCGCAGCTGAACCCGCTGCGGCCCCTGCCGTTGCCGAAGCGGCTGCCGGAAGTGAGGCCGGGGAGGAGGAGCACCATGCGGGCGGTCGTCCGCGTGCCGTGATGGGCAGCCTGTTCGGTGCCGAGGAGCCCGTCGTGCGCCACCGCCACCGTCAGCGGGTCATCATGTCGCTCTACGGCGATGGGGAGCCCGCATCGGGCGAGCGCCTTTCGGGTACGGGTACGGTGCGCAAACCGGCCGCCTCCGTTGCCGAGCGTCGCATGGCCGGTCTGCGTGACGAGGCCGCCGGGGAGGAAGCCCGCGCCGTGAGCCCGACCGCTTCGCAGCCGGCACCCGCCGCCGCGGCTGAGCATTCGGTCGAAGCGGCTGCCGTGAAGGGCGAAGCTGCCGGGCAGCGCCCGGAGACGGAACCGTCCGCCGGGCCGCAACCCGAGCCGCAGAACGACGTTCAGAACGCGCCGCAGAACGAACAGCAAACCGAGCCCGAGGTGCAGCCCGAAGTTGCCGCGCCGGAACCTCAATTGGAAAATGCCGCTGAAGCCGCAGCTTCGGAACCCGGAGCCGGGGAAGAGGAGGCGGACCCCTTTGTCGAGGTGGAGCTCGCTCCCGACGCGATTGCAGAGAAGGCGGCCCCGGCCCCGGCCCCGGAACAACCGGAAGAGCCGGAAGCCGAGCCTGAGCCCGAGTTCGAACCGGAACCCGAGCCGGTCCAATCGCATCCCGCACACGCCTCGCACTCCGCCGGTGCCGTGCCGCACGGAGCGGTCCCGGGCGCTGCGCCGCATGCACATCCGTCGGCACCTCTTGCCGCCGAGGGAGGCGCCGTGCTGGGCGAGGTCATCAACCACGACGTGCGGACGCTGGCCGACACCATCGCTCCGCCGCGCGACATGGCCTCGCAAATCGCCCGCAGCGAACCGGTCACCGACCTGCGCCGGGCCATCGGCATCAACGACCGCTTCCTGATGATTCGCGACCTGTTCGGCGGCGACGCCGACGCCTATGAGCGCGCCATCACGGCGCTCGACGGCTGCAGCGACCTGGACGAGTGCATGATTTACATCGCCGAGAACTACGCCTGGAACTCCTCGTCGGACGGCGCACGCTTCCTCATGGAGCTCCTCGAACGCAAATACGCTTAGCTCAGCATGGCCAAACTCTATATCGTACCCACGCCCATCGGCAATCTGGACGACATCACGCTGCGCGCCGTCAAGGTGCTGGGCGAGGTGGACCTCATCCTGGCCGAGGATACGCGGACCACGTCGGTGCTGCTGCGCCACCTGGGCATCGAAAAGCCGCTCCGCTCGCACCACAAGTTCAACGAGCACGCCACGGTCCGCATGGTGGCTGACCACATCGCCGCGGGCCGCACCGTGGCGCTGGTCTCCGACGCCGGCACGCCCGGCATCTCGGACCCGGGCTTTCTGCTGGTGCGCACCTGCGTCGAGCAGGGCATCGAGGTCGAGTCGCTGCCCGGAGCCACGGCCTTCGTGCCGGCGCTGCTCCAGAGCGGCTTCCCCTGCGACCGCTTCTGCTTCGAGGGCTTCCTGCCCCAGAAGAAGGGGCGCATGAAGCGTCTGCAGGCGCTTGCCGACGAGGAGCGTACGATGATTTTCTATGAATCGCCCTACCGCGTGGTCAAGTGCCTTGAGCAGTTTGCCGAGACCTTCGGGGCGGAGCGGCAGGTGTCGGTCTCGCGCGAGCTGACCAAGAAGTTCGAGCAGACCGTGCGCGGCACGGTGGCCGAGGTGCTCGAATACTTCCGCGCGACGGAGCCCCGGGGCGAGTTCGTCCTGGTGGTGGCCGGCAAGACGCGCCCGCGCCGCGGCGAGGCGGCCGACGGGGAGGAGTTCCCCGAGCAGGAAAACGATTGAAACGGACAACATGGAGCATACGGAACTGAAAAATACCGAAAACACGGAAAACACGGAAAATACGGGAAACGCGGGGGATACGGAAAATCCCGCAGGTAACGCAAATACCGCAAACGGCGGCGCCACCTCGGGGCCGCAGAGGAGCCGCGGCGGGCGCCAGCGCCGGGCCTTCGGAGTGTGGCTCGCCTCGCTGCGCGACTACCTGAGCGACCGCTTCAGCCTCGAGGATGACGACAAGGCGCAGCGCGACGAGGTGGTGGCCAACATCGCCAAGGGGGTCGAGTTCCGCGGCGTGAACCTCTGGGTGCTGATTTTCGCCACGATGATTGCCTCGCTGGGACTCAACGTCAACTCGGCGGCCGTCATCATCGGCGCGATGCTCATCTCGCCCATCATGGGCCCCATCATGGGCATCGGCCTCTCGCTGGGCATCAACGACTTCGAGCTGCTCAAGCGCTCGCTGCGCAACTATGCGCTGATGTTCATCGTCGCCATCATCACCTCGACGCTCTACTTCCTCATCTCGCCCATCGGGACGGCGCAGAGCGAGCTGCTGGCGCGCACCGTCCCGACGACCTACGACGTGCTCATCGCCCTGTTCGGCGGTCTGGCGGGCATCGTCGCCCAGTCGCGGCGCGACCGCACCTCGACGGTCATCCCCGGCGTGGCGATTGCCACGGCGCTCATCCCTCCCCTCTGCACGACGGGCTACGGCGTGGCGACGGGGCAGCCGCGCTTCTTCATCGGGGCCTTCTACCTCTTCTTCATCAACTCGGTCTTCATCGCCCTGGCCACCTACCTCATGGTGCGCTTCCTCAAGTACGAGAAGAAGGTCTTCATCGACAAGGTCCGCGAGCGCAACGTCAAGCGGCTGATGATGTTCATCACGCTCATCACCTTCATCCCGAGCGTCTTCGTGGGCTTCCGCATGGTGCGGGTCTCGCTCTTCGAGGCGGCGGCCGACAAGTACGTCTCGCGGGTCTTCAACTTCCCCCATACGCGCGTCATCGAGTGCAACAAGCACTACGCCCGCGGCAGCCATCCCTCGCAGATTGAGCTGGTGCTGCTGGGCGAGACGCTCGGCGACGAGGTCATCGAGAACGCCCGGGCGCAGCTGGCCGGCTTCCGCGGACTGGAGGATGCCGAGCTGGTGGTCCGCCAGGCCGACAACAACGACCGGCTGGACATGGCGACGCTCCAGAAGAGCTACCTCGAGCTGCTCGGGGAGAAGAACGCCCAAATCGAGCAGATGCGCTCGCAGTTGGCCCGCTACCGGGTGACGAACGTCGCCGTGGAGGATATCTCGCGCGAGGCCGGGGTGGTGGTCCGCAACGTGGCGGCGGTGTCGCTCACCAAGGGCATCACCTTCGGAGTCGACGGCCAGCCGCGCGACACGACGCTCGTCTGTGTCGTCTCGCCCGCCGACTCGACGCAGCACATCGACCGTGAGTCGCTCGCCGCATGGCTGCGCGTGCGCACGAAGGTGGCCAACGTCAAGGTATTCGTAGAGAACGACAGACCATGAATCATCAGAAACTGACATTCGCGCAACGGGTAGGTTTGGAGCTGCTCTGGCTCTGGGCATGGCTCTTCGCCGTGATGCCCTACTGGTTCAAATACTACGTGGTCGAGAATCTCTTCTACGTGCTGCTCTGCTACGTGCTGCGCTACCGCCGCAAGGTGGTGTGGCAGAACCTGCGCAACTCCTTCCCCGAGAAGAGCGACGACGAGCTGACCGCCATCCGCCGCAAGTACTACCGCACGCTCTCCGAGCTGTTCGTCGATACGGTCAACATGGCCCACATGAGCGCCGACAAGGCCCGCACGGTGCTGACGGTCAAGGGGCTCGAGGAGCACCGCGCCGCCGTCAGGGGGCGCGACTGGATTGCGCTGACGGCCCACTACGGCTGTTGGGAGTACTGCTCCTACTGGGGGCTCTACGAACCCTCGCAGATGCTCGTTGCGGTCTACCATCCGCTGCGCAGCGTGGTGATGGAGTGCTTCTACCAGCGGCTGCGCAACTACGAGAATTCGACCACGGTGGCCATGAAGGAGTGCCTGCGCTTCTACCTGCGCAACCGCGAGAAGGGCATCGACGGCAAGAACCTCGTCATGGGGCTCATCGCCGACCAGAACCCGCCGCGGCGTCCCGACAGCCACTGGTTCCGCTTCCTCAATCAGGATACGATATTCTTCGACGGCGGCGAGAAACTGGCCCTGCGCTGCCACCTCCCCGTCTATTTCGTCCGCATGAAGCGGCTGCGCCGCGGCCGCTACGAGATGTCGTTCGACCTGCTCTATGACGGCGAGGAGGCGGTCGAGCCCAACGAAATTACGGAGCGCTACGTGCGCCGGCTCGAGGCGGAGATTGTCGCCCAGCCCGAGCTGTGGATATGGTCGCACCGCCGCTGGAAACACAAACGCACGAATGTCAACGGTTAAAATCGTCATACTCAACTGGAACGGTGCGGAGCATCTGCGCCGCTTCCTGCCGAGCGTCGTGGCGGCGGCCGACGGGGCCGGCGTGGTCGTGGCCGACAACGGCTCGACGGACGACTCGCTGCGGCTGCTCCGCGAAGAGTTCCCCGGGGTCGAGGTGGTGACGATGGATGCCAACTACGGCTTTGCGGGCGGCTACGACCGCGCGCTCGAACACATCGAGGCGGACTACTACGTGCTGCTCAACTCCGACGTCGAGACCCCCGCGGGGTGGCTCGCGCCGCTCATCGCCGAACTGGAGCGCCATCCCGACGTGGCGGCCGTTGCGCCCCGCCTGCGGTCGCTCTGCGAGCCCGAGAAGTTCGAGTATGCCGGTGCGGCGGGCGGATACATCGATTTTCTGGGTTATCCCTTCTGCCGCGGCCGGATTCTGAAGTGCACCGAGCGCGACGAGGGGCAGTACGACGATGCGCGCGACGTCTTCTGGGTGACGGGCGCCGCCTTCTGCTGCCGGGCCGATGTCTTCCGGGCGCTGGGGGGCTTCGACGCCGACTTCTTCGCTCACATGGAGGAGATTGACCTCTGCTGGCGGATGCAGCTGGCGGGCTACCGGGTGCGGATTGTCCCCGGCAGCACGGTCTACCATCTGGGCGGAGGCACGCTGCAGACCGACTCGCCGTCGAAGGTCTTCTACAACCACCGCAACAATCTGGCGATGCTCTACAAGTGCTCGTCGCCGCTGCAGCGCCTCATCGTGGCCGTCGTGCGGCCGATGCTGGACCTGCTGGCGGCCCTCTCCTACCTGGCGCAGGGGCGCTGGGACAACTTCCGGGCCGTGGGGCGCGCCTACCGCGACTTCGTGCGGTGGCATCCGATGCTCTCCCGCAAGCGGCTCGAGACGCGGGCGCTGCTCGACTCCGAGCGCGTGTGCGGCGAGCGCGAACGTGCGCTGCGGCGGCATGTCTACGACGGCTCCATCGTGCTGCGCTACCTGCTCGGGCGCCGCACCTTCGGCCGGATGATGTAACGGGGGGGGAAAGAAGGAGAAGAAGGAGAAGGAGAAGGAGAAGGAGAAGGCTGTTTCGCCCTCAGCCCTGAACTTGCGGACCATGTGATTTCGGCGGGTGCCCCACCCAAAAACGGGCATCTTTCGGTTCAGATACGCTCCGGCATAAATCATGAAAATCCCCGGCTTCGTGAGAAGTCGGGGATTTTTGTCTGCAAGAGGGCGGTGCAGCGCCCTTCCGCGCCGCCGCTCAGATGGAGCCGAAGAAGCGCAGAAAGTCGGTCACCTTCTCCATCATCGCCTCCGAACCGGCGTAGAACGGCGTGCGCTGGTGCACGTCCTCGGGTTCGAGGTCGAGGATGCGCCGCTCGCCGTCGGTGGCCCGGCCCCCCGCCTGCTCGACGATGAAGGCCATCGGGTTGCACTCGTACTGCAGCCGCAGCTTGCCGCGCGGGTGGCTCTCGGTCTCGGGGTAGATGTAGATGCCCCCCTTGAGCATGTTGCGGTGGATGTCGGCCACCAGCGAGCCGATGTAGCGCGACGTGTAGGGGCGCTCCGTGCGCGCATCCTTCTCCTGGCAATACTTGATGTACTTCTTCACCCCGATTGGGAAACGTTCGTAGTTGCCCTCGTTGATGGAGTAGATGCGCCCCCGCTGCGGGAAGCGGATGTCGGGGTGCGAGAGGCAGAATTCGCCGATGGAGGGGTCGAGCGTGAAGCCGTTCACGCCGTTGCCCGAGCTGTAGACCAGCATCGTCGAGGAGCCGTAGATGACATATCCGGCCGCTGCAAGGGCGCGCCCCGGCTGGAGGAAGTCACCCCGCCCGACGCGCTCGCCCACGGGCGAGAGGCGGCGGTAGATGGCGAAGATGGTTCCCACCGAGACGTTGACGTCGATGTTCGACGAGCCGTCGAGCGGGTCCATGCAGACCACGTAGCGGGCGCCCTGCGCGAGCCCCTCCTCGAAGAGGACCACCTCTTCGTTCTCCTCCGATGCCACGCCGCAGCACTCGCCGCTGGCGCGCAGCTCGTCGAGGAAGGTCTCGTTGGCGTAGAGGTCGAGCTTCTGCTGCTCCTCGCCCTGGACATTCTCGACGCCCGTGCGTCCGAGGATGTCGACCAGGCCCGCCTTGTTCACTTCGCGGTTGACCTTCTTGGCCGCGATGCCGATGTGGTGGAGCAGCCGCGAGAAGCCGCCCGTGGCTTCGGGGAACTCCGACTGCCGTTCGATGATGAATTGGTTGAGGGTGGTGACTTTCGTCATGTCGGTCTCTTTTTAAGGGTTACGGTAGAGCAAGTTAGAAACAAATTTCCGAAAAAGGAAATACTTTTTCGGGCAAACGCTCTTCGCACCCAAAGAAAAGGGCCTCCCGGACAAAAGAGCTCCGCCCCGTCGCTTCATCGTAAAGCGGCGGGGCGGAGCGGTTTCAGCGACCGGCGGAGCGGCTTATTGCTAGGGGCTCGGTTCGTTGCCGGCTGCCCGGCTTGTAACCGGCGGTCTGCGGCCCGATTTTTCGCCAGCGGCCCGGCTTGTCGTCTGCTGCCCGGCTTGTCGTCTGCTGCCCGGCTTGTCGTCTGCTGCCCGGCTTGTCGTCTGCGGCCCGGTTTGTCTCCCGCGGCTGGGGCGTCGGACGTGGCGGGGCAGTCGGATGTCAGGGCAGGGCAGGGCAGTCGGGAGGCGGGGCTACTTGTTGATTTTGGCCCACGAATCCTTGAGCGTCACCGTGCGGTTGAAGACCAGATGGTCGGGCGTCGAGTCCGTGTCGGGGCAGAAGTAGCCCACGCGCTCGAACTGCACGGCCTGGCCGACGGGCACGTCGCGCAGCGAGGGCTCGAGGTAACCCTTGATTTTGACCATCGAGTCGGGGTTGAGGTTGTCCTCCCACGTCTTGCCCTCCTCCACGTCGTCGGGGTTCTCCTTCGTGAAGAGAGGGTTGAAGAGGCGGATTTCGGCCTCGACGGCGTGCGGAGCCGATACCCAGTGGATGACACCCTTGACGCGGCGGCCGTCGCTCGACGAGCCCTCGCCCGACATCGGGTCGTAGGTGCAGTGCAGCTCCGTGATGTTGCCCTCGGCATCCTTAATCACCTCCTCGCACTTGATGAGGTAGGAGTAGCGCAGGCGCACCTCGCCGCCGGGCTGCAGGCGGAAGAACTTCTTGGGGGGATTCTCCATGAAGTCGTCGCGCTCGATGTAGAGCTCGCGCGAGAAGGGTACCTCGCGCGTGCCGGCAGCCTCGTTCTCGGGATTGTTCACCGCCTTGAAGTACTCGGTCTTCGCGGCGTCGTAGTTGGTGATGACCACTTTCAGGGGGTTGAGCACGGCCATGCGGCGCTCGGCCACCTTGTTCAAGTCCTCGCGTACGCAGTACTCGAGCTTGCCCAGGTCGATGACGTTGTCGCGCTTGGCGACGCCCACCATCTCGGCGAAGTTGCGCACCGATGCGGGGGTGTAGCCCTTGCGGCGCAGGGCGCAGATGGTCGGCATGCGGGGGTCGTCCCAGCCCATCACGGCGCCCTCCTGCACGAGCTTCAGCAGGCGGCGCTTCGACATGAGCGTGTAGGTGAGGTTGAGCCGCGCGAACTCGTACTGGTGCGACGGGAAGATGCCCAGCGCCTGGATGAACCAGTCGTAGAGCGGACGGTGGACGTCGAACTCGAGCGTGCAGATTGAGTGGGTGATGTGCTCAATCGAGTCGCTCTGGCCGTGGGCGTAGTCGTACATCGGGTAGATGCACCACTTGTTGCCCGTGCGGTGGTGTTCGGCGTGGATGATGCGGTACATGATGGGGTCGCGGAAGAGCATGTTGGGGTGCGCCATGTCGATTTTCGCACGCAGCACCTTCGAGCCGTCGGGGAACTCGCCGCGCTTCATCCGCTCGAAGAGGTCGAGGTTCTCCTCCACCGAGCGGTCGCGCCACGGCGACGGGGTGCCCGGTACGGAGACCGTGCCGCGGTTCTCGCGAATCTGCTCCTGGGTCTGGTCGTCGACGTAGGCCAGCCCCTTCTTGATGAGGAGGACGGCCCACTCGTAGAGCTGGTCGAAGTAGTCCGACGCGTAGCGCTCCAGCGCCCAGTCGAAGCCGAGCCAGTGGATGTCGCGCTTGATGGAGTCGACATACTCGACATCCTCCTTGACGGGGTTCGTGTCGTCGAAGCGCAGGTTGCACTTGCCGCCGTATTTCTTTGCCAGGCCGAAGTTGATGCAGATGCTCTTGGCGTGGCCGATGTGCAGATAGCCGTTCGGCTCGGGCGGGAAGCGGGTCTGAATCTCCTTCACGCTGCCGTCGGCCAGCGATTTTTCGATAATCTCCTCGAGAAAGTTCAGCGACTTCTCGCGGGTTTCGGTGGTTTCGGTTGCTGCCATAATATATAAGTCTGTTTAATGTCCGTGTTTGTGGTTGCGGCTGTTGTAGACCGGCTTGAGGAACTTTACGGCCACGTCGAGCAGCTGCTGCGTGCCCAGCCCCGAGCCGTCGCAGTGGGTGACGAACTCGGCGCGCACGCGCACCGTGTCGTGGAAGAAGTGTTTGGCGTAGGAGAGCGACGCGCGGTTGTAGAAGCCGCGCTGGGTGCGGAAGAAGCTCTCGCCCGGATAGAGCGCGCGGCCGTAGGGGATGTAGACCGTTTCGCCGCCCTCGGTCACGTAGTCGTGTCCGCCGTAGAAGGGGCAGAGGTTTCCGCCGAAGTAGATGCGCTCGTCGAGCGTGAATCCCCAGCGGCTCATGCGCAGCCCGAATTCGCCCATGCGGGGCAGCTCCCACGAGTGGCCGAAGCTGCGGTCGCGCTGCGCCGTCTGGAGCAGTCCGAGGTGGATGTCGAAGTCGAAGAAGGCCTTGAACTTCACGCCCACCGTCGGGTTGACGAGCAGGTAGTCGACCACGTTCTCGAGCGGAGCGTCCTTCTGGAAGGCGAAGTGGAGCAGCGTGAGGTTGTAGCCGTAGTAGAAGTGGTCGAGAAAGTGGCGTCCCGAGCTGAGAATCCGGAACTTCTCGCGCGAGGCGGTGGAGTACATCCCCTCCCAGTCGCAGACGAACTCGACGTAGGAGCCGCGCCGGCCGTTGTACTGGGCCAGGACGCCGTTCATGCGGTTGTGGACGAAGCGCTCGGCGAGCGAGAAGAAGGCCGTCGAGTAGTCCTCGTCGTGGGTCAGGTCGCGCGTGAAGATGCCGGCCACGGCCCGCACTCGGGGCGTCTGGAACTGGTAGTACATCACGGGCTTCACCTCCGAGAGGAATTGCGAGCCGGGTTCACCGAAGTTCTGGACCATGTCGGCACCGAAGACCAGCGAGTTCTTCTCCTCCCAGCGCAGACCGATGCGCGGGGTGAGGCGGGCGGCGAAGTCGGTGCCCGAGACCTTCTCGGGTTCGGGCACGGTGAAGGTGCAGCTGCCGAACTCCTTGTTGTCGAAGTAGGTCCGGAAGTCGACGTCGACGAAGAGCTCCTGGGCCGAGAGTCGGGCGGCGCAGAGGGCCGTCAGCAGCGTGAGGATGATTCGAATTTTCTTCATGCGCAGTTGCAGGGTTGCAATCAACCGACAAAAGTAGGGAAAAGATTTCAAATTTGGTTACATTTGCATCCAAATTAGAGGAGCAATGCGCAAGATTACCAACGAAGAGCTCGGACGTCCTACGCCCGAGGAGTTTGCCGCCCGGGAGAAGATGCCCGTTGCGGTGGTGCTCGACAACGTGCGGTCGGCCCAGAACGTGGGTGCCTTTTTCCGCACGGGCGACGCCTTTGCCGTGGAGTGCATCCACCTGTGCGGCATCACGGCGGTGCCCCCTTCGCGCGAGATTCACAAGTCGGCGCTCGGCGCCGAGGCCACCGTCGTGTGGCACCATGCCGGGCAGACGACCGACTGCCTCGAGGCGCTGCGTGCGGAGGGCTACCGCCTGCTGGCCGTCGAGCAGGTCGAGGGGGCCTGCTCGCTCGAGCGCTTCCGCGTCGAGCCGGGGGTGAAGTACGCCCTGGTCTTCGGCAACGAGGTGGAGGGGGTCTCGCAGCAGGCCGTCGACTTGTGCGACGGGGCGCTGGAGATTCCGCAGGCGGGGACGAAGCACTCGCTCAACGTCTCGGTCTCGGGGGGCGTCGTGCTGTGGGAGTTCTTCCGCCAGCTGGCGCGCTGAGCCGCCGGGTCGCTGAGGTGCCGGGTCGCTGCCGCAGAGCTGCCGGGCTGCTGAGGCGCTGAGGTGCCGGGCCGCTGCCGCTGAGCCGCCGGGCCGCCCCTGAACAGGTGCGCGGAGGCCGCAGGGTGAAAAAAATTTGCTTGTGCCGCCGCCATGCACTACCTTTGCCCCGATTTTGACCGGCGTGCCGCCCGCAGCGGGCTCGGCCGGCCGTACAACGCTAAGTACTAAACGCAAAAAAGATGTCTGTAGAAAGCACCGTTCGGGCCGTGACGACTTACCGGCTCACGGAAATGAAGCAGCGCGGCGAGAAAATCGCCATGCTCACCTCGTATGATTATTCGATGGCGAAGATTGTCGATGCCGCCGGAGTCGATGTGATTCTGGTGGGCGACTCGGCGGCCAACGTGATGGCCGGCTACGAGACGACGCTCCCCATTACGCTCGATATGATGATTTACCACGCCCGCTCGGTGGTGCGCGCCGTGCAGCGTGCGCTGGTGGTGGTCGACCTGCCGTTCGGCACCTATCAGGGCAACTCGAAGGTGGCGCTCGACTCGGCCGTGCGCATCATGAAGGAGACCGAGGCCGACGCCGTGAAGATGGAGGGCGGCGAGGAGGTGCTCGAGTCGGTGCAGCGCATCCTCTCGGCGGGCATCCCCGTCATGGGTCACCTGGGACTGACGCCCCAGTCGATTCACAAGTTCGGAACCTACAACGTCCGCGCCAAGGAGGAGGCCGAGGCGGCCAAGCTCGTGCGTGACGCCCATCTGCTGAGCGAGGCGGGATGCTTCGGCATCGTCCTCGAGAAGATTCCCGCGGCGCTGGCAACGCGCGTGACGAGTGAAATCCCGACGCCGACCATCGGCATCGGCGCCGGCCCGGGCTGCGACGGCCAGGTGCTGGTCATCCACGACATGCTGGGCATCAACAAGGGCTTCTCGCCCCGCTTCCTGCGCCGCTATGCCGACCTGCACACGGTGATGACCGATGCCGTCGAGCGCTACGTGGCCGACGTGAAGGAGTGCGACTTCCCCAACGAGAAGGAGCAGTATTAATCTCGGACGCAGAGCGCCGCGACTTCACGGTCCGGCGGCAGCAAACCTCCGAAGGGGCCTCCCGCAAGGGTGCGCCCCTTCGTCTTTTTCCTCTTTTGCCTCCGGGTGCGGAGCGGGTGCGGCGCGCTCGGTCATCTTTTCCGTAGGAAATTCGTTGCAGGTTTGGGCCGTTCGAAAAAAATGCTTATTTTTGCAGGCAACAAAAATCCACGTTCTTATGTCGTTTATCAATGAAAGGGTGCAGCCCGAAGGCCTTACCTTCGACGACGTGCTGCTCATACCCGCCTATTCGGAAGTGTTGCCGCGAGAGGTGAATGTCAAGACCCGATTCTCGCGTAATATCCAGCTCAACATCCCCATCGTCTCCGCGGCGATGGATACCGTCACGGAGGCTCCGCTGGCGATAGCTCTTGCCCGCGAAGGAGGTATCGGCGTGATTCACAAGAACATGTCCATTGCCGAGCAGGCCGTGCAGGTGCGTCGTGTGAAGCGTGCCGAGAACGGCATGATTTACGACCCGGTGACCATTTCCAAGGAGGAGACCGTCGGCGATGCCCTCGCATTGATGCAGGAGAACAAAATCGGCGGCATTCCCGTGGTGGATGCCGGGCGCCGTCTGATTGGCATCGTGACCAACCGCGACCTGCGCTTCCAGCGCGACATGCAGCGCCGCATCTCCGAGGTGATGACCCCCGGTGACCGGCTCGTGACGACCCACAGCACCGACCTGCGCGAGGCGCAGGAGACGCTCCTGGGCAGCAAAATCGAAAAGCTCCCCGTAGTCGACGACGAAGGCCGACTCGTGGGACTCATCACCTACAAGGACATCACCAAGGTGCAGGACCATCCCAATGCCTGCAAGGACGAGAAGGGCCGTCTGCGCGTAGCGGCCGGCGTGGGCATCACGCCCGACATGATGGAGCGTGTCAAGGCGCTCGTCGACGAGGATGTCGACGCCGTGGTGCTCGACTCGGCGCACGGCCACTCGGCCAACATCGTCAACGCCCTGATGCGCATCAAGGCCGAATATCCGAAGCTGGACGTGGTGGTGGGCAACATTGCCACGGCCGAAGCGGCCCGCTACCTGATTGACCACGGTGCCGACGGCATCAAGGTGGGTATTGGCCCCGGCTCGATTTGCACCACGCGCATCATCGCCGGCGTGGGCGTTCCGCAGCTCTCGGCCATCTACGCCGCCGCATCGGCCGCCAAGGGTTCGGGCGTTCCGGTCATCGCCGACGGCGGTCTGCGCTACTCGGGCGACATCGTCAAGGCGCTTGCCGCAGGCGGCGACTGCGTGATGATTGGCTCGATGTTCGCCGGCACGGAGGAGGCTCCGGGCGAGACGATTATCTACAACGGCCGCAAGTTCAAGGCCTACCGCGGCATGGGCTCCATCGAGGCCATGAAGGCGGGCTCGGCCGACCGCTACTTCCAGAAGGGGTGCAACATCAACAAGCTGGTGCCCGAAGGCATCGAGGCCCGCGTCCCCTTCAAGGGTGCCCTCAGCGAGACGGTCTACCAGCTCATCGGCGGTCTGCGTTCGGGCATGGGCTACTGCGGTGCGAAGGATATCCCGACGCTTCAGACGGCCAAATTCATCCGAATCACCGCTTCGGGCATGCATGAGAGCCACCCGCACGACGTGGCCATTACGCGCGAAGCTCCCAACTACTCGAGTGAACGATAAATGACGAAAAACCGCACAAGAACTCTGTTGGAGTGGGCCGTTGCCGTACTGGCAGTGGCCTCGCTCCTTATCCGGCTGGTGACCGACTGGCATACGGCCGGAATCGTCGTCCAGGCGCTCGGCGCCGTGGCGGCCTGCTGCGTGCTGCTTGTGGGCCTGTCCTCCGGCAAGGAGGAGCCGGCAAACGCCTCGCGCCGGGGCGACCATGGGGCGCAGCGCGGCGAGGGGCGCAACGGCCGCGGCCACAATGGCCGTTCGGGACGCAACGCATCGACGGCCGCTGCCGCCTCCGTACGCCGGGGCGAGGAGGGCGCCCGTCCGCAGGGACAGCCCCGCAACCGTGCCGACGTGAAGACGGCCCCGCAGCGCGGCGAAGCCGCCGCAAAGGGAGCCCGCAACGAGGCTCCGGCCCGTCCGCAACAGGCTGCCGGCGTGAAGGAGGGGGAGGCTTCCGCCTCGTCGCGCCGTCGCCGCCGCAACCGGGGCGGTCGCGGTGAAGCCGCCGCCGCTGAGCAGCCGCAGGGCTCGGCTCCGCGCAATGCCGCCGCAGCCCCGGCCCAGACGACCCAGACGCCGTCGGAGCGTCCGGCCGAACGCCGGAAACCGGCCGGAGACGCCGCCCGGAAGCAGACAGATGCCGCGACTGCGGAAAAGGCCGTTGCCGCTGAGAAGCCCGTTGGTGCCGAGAAGTCGGCAGCCGTGGAGCGGAGCGCAGCCGGAAAACCCGCTTCGGAGCAGCCTGCCGCCGTCAAGACGGCCGAGTCCACGGCCGCGCGGACGGAGCGTGAAGCGCAGCCCGAAGTTCGTTCCGAGGCACGTTCCGAGGAGCCGCTTCGTGCGGAGGCCGCAGCCGCTTCGGCCGCTGCGGAGCACGCTGCACCGAGCGCCGCACCGGCAGAGGGTGCGCCTGCAGCCGGCGGAAAGGGGTCGGCCGAGGGGGCGCAGGAGCAGTCCGCCGCCCCGCGCAGCCGCAGCCGTCACCGCCGCCGCGGAGCCCGTCCTTCGGGCGAGCACTCCGCAGAGGGTGCCGGCGGAGAGGCCTCGGGCGCAACCGCCGACGGAGCCGCTGCGGAACATACGTCCAACGAAACTAACAAACCTACGGAATAATGCAGGAAAAAATCTTGATTCTCGACTTCGGCTCGCAGTACACGCAGCTCATTGCGCGGCGTGTGCGCGAGCTGAATGTCTACTGCGAGATTCACCCCTTCAACAAGATTCCGGCGCTCGACGCGTCGGTGCGGGGCGTGATTCTCTCGGGCAGCCCCTACTCGGTGCGCGACAAGGAGGCTCCCAACCCCGACCTCTCGGCCATCAAGGGCCGGCTGCCGCTGCTGGGCGTCTGCTACGGGGCACAGTTCCTCGCCTCGGCCTTCGGCGGCGAGGTGAAGCCTGCGCCGAGCCGCGAGTACGGCCGTGCGATGCTGACGGTGGGCGACGCCGGGGATGCCCTGATGAAGGGGCTTCCGGCCAAGACGCAGGTGTGGATGTCGCACGGCGACACCATCACGCGCGTGCCCGACAACTACCGGATTGTCGCCTCGACGGAGGATGTCCGCGTGGCGGCCTACCACATCGAGGGTGAGCAGACGTGGGGCATCCAGTTCCACCCCGAGGTCTACCACTCGACCGACGGCACGCAGCTGCTCCGCAACTTCGTCGTGGGCATCTGCGGATGCGCGCAGTCGTGGACCTCGGAGAGCTTCGTCGAGTCGACCGTGCGCGAGCTGCGCGAGCGGCTGGGCAACGACCGCGTGGTGCTGGGCCTCTCGGGCGGTGTCGATTCGTCGGTGGCCGCCGTGCTGCTCCACAAGGCCATCGGCCACAACCTCTACTGCATCTTCGTCGACTCGGGCCTGCTGCGCAAGAACGAGTTCGAGGAGGTGCTGGCATCCTACGAGAACATGGGGCTCAACGTCAAGGGGGTCAAGGCCGGGGCGAAGTTTCTCGGCGACCTGGCGGGCGTGACCGACCCCGAGACCAAGCGCAAAATCATCGGCCGCGACTTCGTGGAGGTCTTCAACGAGAAGGCACAGCAAATCAAGGATGTGAAGTGGCTGGCACAGGGTACGATTTATCCCGACGTCATTGAGTCCTGCTCGGTCAACGGACCCTCGGCCACCATCAAGTCGCACCACAACGTGGGCGGCCTGCCCGAGAAGATGAATCTGCGCATCGTCGAGCCGCTGCGGCTGCTCTTCAAGGACGAGGTGCGCCGCGTGGGGCGTTCGCTCGGCATCTCGGAGCAGCTCATCGGCCGCCATCCCTTCCCGGGACCGGGCCTGGCCATCCGCATTCTGGGCGACATCACCCCCGAGAAGGTGGAGATTCTCCAGAACGTCGACAAGATTTATATCGATGCCCTCCATGCGGCCGGGCTCTACGACAAGGTATGGCAGGCAGGTGCCATCCTGCTGCCGGTCAAGAGCGTCGGCGTGATGGGCGACGAGCGTACCTACGAGAGCTGCGTGGCGCTGCGCGCCGTGACCTCGACCGACGGCATGACGGCCGACTGGGTGCATCTGCCCTACGAGTTCCTGGCCGATGTCTCGAACGACATCATCAACAAGGTCAAGGGGGTCAACCGCGTAGTCTACGACATCTCCTCGAAACCGCCCGCCACCATCGAGTGGGAGTAATCCCGCTCTGCGGCAAGCAAACGCTCCGGACCGAGCCTCTCGGTCCGGTTTTTTTGTGTCGGCGGAAGAGCGGGACATCGAGGCGGAGTGGGGACGGAGGAGGAGGGGAGTCATGGGGGGCGGAGGAGGACCGGAGGCGGAATTTTATGGCGGTCCGGCGCCTCGGGGGTGGAGGACGGTGCCGGAGGGACGTGCCGGGGGGGGCTCAGCCGGAGTCCGTGGCCGCGGAGTTGCGCGGGGGCTTGTTGCTGCGTCCGGTACCGCGGTCGCGGGGCGAAGGAAAGGACGGCCCCGGAGCCCATTCTTGCGCGGGGACACGGCCGGAACTTTCCCGCGGCGGCGGTTTTTGAGCCGGCGGGGCAGGGCTTGTTGCTGCGTCCGGTACCGCGGTCGCGGGGCGGAGGAGAGGAGAGCCTGGGGTCCATTCTTGTGCGGGGACACGGCCGGAACTTCTCAGCGGCGGCGGTTTTTGAGCCGGCAGGGAGTACATCCGATGCCGGAAATGGCTATCTTTGCATCCGCCTCCGACGCTGCGCCTCCGCGGCGTGCGGAGCTGCGTTAAGATTGACTGCAACCCATGACCGATTTTGCCGCCATTGATTTCGAAACGGCCAACGGCAAGCGCTCCAGCGTCTGCTCGGTGGGCGTGGTGGTCGTACGCGGCGGCGAGGTGGTCGATTCGCTCTACCGCCTCATCCGTCCCCGTCCCAACTACTACAGCGCCTTCACCACTGCCATCCACGGCCTGAGCTATGCCGATACGGCCGATGCCCCCGATTTCCGCACCGTGTGGGAGGAGGTTGCCCCCCGCATCGAGGGGCTGCCCCTCGTGGCCCACAACTCGCCCTTCGACGAAGGGTGCCTCAAGGCCGCCTTCGAGCTCTACGGCATGCCCTATCCCGGCTACCGCTTCTACTGCACCTGCCGCGCCTCGCGCCGCATCTTCGGCAGCCGCCTGCCCAACCACCAGCTCCATACCGTTGCGGCCGCCTGCGGCTTCGACCTCGAACACCACCACCATGCGCTGGCCGATGCCGAGGCCTGCGCCCGCATTGCGCTCAAGATTCTCTGAAAGGTGCGGCCGTATGCCGTCGTTAGCGGCGGAACGCTGCGCATGCCGCCGGGCCGAAGCCGGACTCTGCGCTGTCGCCTGTTGCGGCGGAACACTGCGCACGCCGCCGGCGCGCATCCTCCGTATGACCCCGCATGAAACGAAGACCCCCGACACGACTGCGTGCCGGGGGTCTTTGTCTGTCGGGCGGCTCGATGGCCTAAAGACCCAGCTCGACCTGGAAGCGGATTTCCCAGCGGTTGTAGTTGGGGTTGAGCGCTCCGCTCTGGTGGTTGTACGAGGCGTCGGCCTGCAGCTTGAGGCTGTGCCCGATGAGGTAGCGCGTCACGCCGATGGTGGTCTGGTTCCAGCGGCGGTAGCCGGCCAGCGACTGCACCTCGCGGTCGGGGAACATCGTCGAGTTGCGCAGCGCGATTTCCCACTTCTGCTTGATGAGGTAGCTCGTCTGGAGGTTGAGGCCCTTGCCCGTGTAGACGAAGATGCCTTCGTTGCCGTCGAAGAGCGGGGTGTCGCACGTGCGGCCCATGAAGTCGGTATAGAAGGCGAAGCCGCGGTACTTGAGGATGAAGTCGAAAAAGTAGGCCCCCAGGTTGCGGTGCTCGCCCTCGGGCATCAGTGCGCCGTTCTGGCCCTGGATGCGCACGGCGCGGCTGTTGTAGGAGTAGGCGCCAGCCAGCAGGATGCGCACCTGCTCCTCGTATTCGAAGTCGCCTTCGATGACGTCGCCCTTCGACTTGAAACGCCCCAGCGGGTAGAGCTCCAGGCGTCCCGTATAGGCCAGTCCGCCGTCGGACGACGTGCTCCAGTTGCGGCCCTCGCCCAGCGTGATGGAGCCTTTGGCCGAGAGGCGGAAGCGCTTGCCGATGCGGCCGTTGTATTCACCGAAGAATCCGAAGTCGCGGTCGAGGTTGAATTCGCTGTTGACGATGCTGCGGTCGACGAACTGCAGGGCACTCGACGAGTTGACGCGGGCGCGGTTGGCCTTGATTTTCGTCTGTCCGAAGCCGATGTTCCAGTGTGCGTTGGGTACGTAGTAGACGATTGCGTCGCGGACGATGTTCGTGTTGCCGTTGGGCAGCTCCTTGGTGTCGTAGGGAGTGAATCCGAGCTGGATGGAGTAGACCAGCTTGGGCGAGTAGATGTAACCGTCGAAGCGCAGGCGCAGCCGCTTGACGCGCGCCTCGGTCTGCGTGAGCGAGAAGTCGCGGTCGAACGAGAGCCCCACCATGTTCTGCATGCGGAAGCGCAGCGTCATCGAGTACCACTTGCTCCGCGGCTGGAAGGTGATGCCCTTGCCTATCTCGATGTTGGGCATCATGCGCAGCAGTTCGAGCAGCTCCTCGTCGGAGTGCTCCGCGTCGGCGAGAGCCGCGATGCTGTCTGCGGGATACTCCTGATGGGCCACTTCGAGGCTGTCGGAATCCGTCTGCGAGGCGCCGTTGACGGTGAATACGGTTTTTCGGAACAGGGAACGCTCCTCCTGGGCGCGAAGTCCCGTTGCGGCGGTCAGACACAACAGCAAAAGCAGGATACGGTGTTTCATCTTGGGGTATTTTGGTTCGGTAAAAGGTTTTGGTTGACGGGAATGGTTTCATTCCGGCTTTCGAGTGACAAAGTTGCGAAATAAATCTGAAACCTTTATGAAACCGATGTTACAATTCGGTTACAGCTCCGGCTTCCCGGTTGCCATGCTGCCGCGGGAGGCCCCTCTGGAGGGGGTGGCTCCCTTCGAAGGGGCCGGGTCATGGCTGCCCGCGAGGCGGAGTTCCCGACCTCCCGTTTGCCATTGAGCCCATCTTTCGCTATATTTGTATCAAGCCTGCGGCGCGGAACGGTCTGTCGCCCCTCCTCGGGGAACGGCAGCGTGTTGTCAGACGACATTTTTCAAACACGTGGCTTATGGTACAGGTATTCGGTCGGAGCTTCGGGCTCCGAATCTCGTGGGCGCTGCTGGCGCTGTCACTCTCGGCCTGCGGGGCGGAGCAGAAGGGGGCGGATGAGCCGCTTTTCCCGGCACGTCCGTCGCGCGAAGCCTTCGAGAATTTTTGGTGGGAGGAGGTCTCCGGTGCGGGCCTTCGCTTCTGGAGTCAGAGCGACGGCCGGCTGCAGGTGGTGGCCGATTCGGAACTGCCCGGTGCCCGGCTCGAGTGCGACGGTGTCCCGGGGCAGCCGGTGCTGCGGGTGCTCCGCATCGACGGCGACGGTCCCGAAGCCCTGCTCTCGCAGCTCGGGAGGATGCCCGGTTGGGATGCATCGCAGGAGTGTGTCATGCAGGAGGTGGCGAGCGGTCGTCGGGGTGTGCGGCGCTTTGAGCTTCGGCCGGCAGGGGCCTGCGCCGAGGAGTTCCGCCGGCGGAGTGCCGGGGAGCCCGTGCCTGCAACCTGCAGCGGATGGGGTGTGGGCAACAGCGGTATGCGCTATTTCGAGCTGCATGCCAATGCTCCGGGGCGTGCGCTCTTTGTCGAAATCGGCCAGGATGCACCCCTTTTCGACGAGCAGAGCATCGTGCTGCTGCCCGATTCGGTTGTCTTGGGCGGCACGAAGCGCGTCAAGGGGCGGTTGATTATCGGTCACGAGGTCCGTTCGTTCATGGCCGACAACGATACGTGTGAATATTGGGTCATCGACCGCACCGGTCGGCTTGCGGCGGAGTATGACCGTGTCACGGGCGGTGTGAAGAACGGTCGGGTCGTCGAGGCGGAGCTTGAGATCCGTGATACGGGACCCCGCGATGAGGGTTTTGCGGCCGAATATACGGGCGTCTACGAGGTGACGAAGGTCGTCTCGCTGCGAGCCGGGCAGTAAGTCTCCGTCCCGTGCGGCTGCGCCGTTCCGGCCTTTTTGCTCCGCCCGCCCGTCCCGTGCGGGGCCGGTCCGGCGGTGAAACAAAAAAGCCTGAGTTTTGAGAACTCAGGCCTTTCTTCGTTGCGGAGAGTGGGGATTAACTGTGCTGCGCACGCTTTTTCCCCGTCCCCTCGCCGGGGAGGCCCCTGCAACAGGCGAAAAGCCGTGCGGCTGCGCCGCTCCGGCCTTTTTGTTCCGCCCGCCCGTTCCGTGCAGGGCCCGGTCCGGCGGTGAAACAAAAAAGCCTGAGTTTCAGAACTCAGGCTTTTCTTCGTTGCGGAGAGTGGGGTAACTGAACCCATATCATAATCGCCAATATATCAACGTATTAAGATTGTAAAAATTTTTAGATACACCGAATAGGCCACAACCTATTTTCGCTGTTTTCCCTTGTATTCACTTGTTTGTTACAAAGTTACGAAAAATTCCCGGATTTTGCAACCGAATTGGAAACGAACCTGCGGATTTTTTTATCGTTTTTGTGGGTATTATGATGTGCCTAAATGTCAATAAATCAATATTCTAGTTGTGACGTTTGAACCTGGTGCCCAATCTGATATTTCCAGTCCCTGTAACATCCCTGGAAGGTGATTCGGCGGTTCAGTAGGGGATTCGGAAGTAGTCGAGCAGGGCCTTGTAGTTGTCCTGCGCCGTGAGGCAGGTGTCGCGCAGATATTCGCGCACGGCGGGCCACTGTTGCAGACCGCGGTAGTAGAACATCTTGAGGTCGTCGGTGATGATGAAGGGAACGATGCCGGTCGCCAGACACTCCTTGAATATCACGAGTCGTCCAACCCGGCCGTTGCCATCCTGAAACGGGTGGATGCACTCGAAACGCTGGTGCAGGTCGAGAATGTCGTCAAGTGTTTTGTGCCGCCGGGCGTTGTACTCCGCCAGGAGTCGCTTCATCTCACGGTGTACCTCTTCGGGAGGTGTGGTCTCCATGCCGCCCACCTCGTTGGGCAGACGCTTGTAGTCGCCCACGGCGAACCACTCCTTGCGGCTGTCCGACGTGCCGGACTTGAGTTGTGCATGCAGTTCCTTGATGAAGGCTTCGGTGAGCGGCTCCGTGGCCCGGTCGATGATCGTGTCGATGCAGCGGAAGTGGTTCGTGGTTTCGAGGATGTCATCCACCCGTAGCGTCTCGCCCTCGACGCCCACTGTGTCGGTCTCGAAGATGTGGCGCGTCTGGTCGTGGGTCAGCCGGCTGCCCTCGATGTGATTCGAGTTGTAGGTGAGGTCTATCTGCGTGCGGTGGTAGATGCCACCCTTGAGACGCATCTCCTTCTGCTCGCGCAGCACCTTCAACAGCGGCATGACATGCCCGGTTCGCGACTTGCGAGGGGGCAATGCGGCATTGGCCGGGATGTTCCAGGTCTTGCCCGTAAGAAAGGCTCCCTCGATCTTTCCCGAGGTGCAGTAGTTGCGGGCCGTGCGCTCTGCGATGTCGTGCTTTGCGGCGAATGCCGCGACTGAAATGTACTCCATAACCGAACGTCGTATCGGCAAGTTAGAAGGCCGATTTTCGACCCAAATATAACGATTCTTGCCGATATCGGCAAATTATAGAAGTTTTGGTCCTGCTATCTGATGGACTGCCTGGAACAAGAGATGTCCGGGTTTCGGATCTGAAAAACATATAATTGATTCAAACACTGATAAACGAGTTCCGGGGTTGTCCCATTTTTGCCGTGGAAACCAAACCCGACAAAGATGGAAAATCAACACACGGACGACCTGTCCCGCATTCTGCGGACGGTCGAAGAGATTCTCGAGATCGTACACTTCATGAAGGATCACCGGAGCCAGCTCGAAGGCGATCCGATCCTCGATTTTGCGGAGGTCTGCCAGTTGCTCCGCCAGAGCGAACGCCAGGTGCGCCGCTTTCGTGAACAGGGGTTGCTTGTCGGCTTCAACATCGGAGCCCGGCGCATGTACCTGCTCTCCGAGGTGCAGGAGTTCATCCGCAAGATGCGCCGCCGCGGAAAACTCGAATCGTTGAATCAATAAATCTGTTACCCATGGAAAACAAACAAAATCCCCGAATCTATCGGCTTGTACCCTCTGAACAGCTCGAACGCCTTATCAAGACAAATTTCCTTTTGAGTAAGGGTTTGCTGCTGTTTGAATACCTGTGCAGTCAAAGCGACGAACCGCTCTTCCTGACGGCCGATGCGGCCTGCGAGGTCCTCGACATTCGCCCCGAAACGCTGACCCGTTACCGTCAAAAACGGCTGATACGCCCTAAGATCTATCGGCGGCAATTCCTATACAGCGCCTATGATCTGCTGATGCTCGTTTACCGGATTAACCAGCGCAATCTGCAAAATGCGCTGCGGCGTACTCCCCGGATTGTGGTCGGACCGGATGAGCAAAAAGTTTGACAATGGGGTAGAAGGTTATTCCGCAAGTGCCGGCCTCGGGCCAAGATAGCGTCGTGCCTGCACCTCGAAGCTCCTTTTCGGACAATCTCCACTCGTCTGGGGTGTATCGTCCGAAAAAGTGCCTCCGGTTGGTCCCGCCGCTGTGTTTCTGCCCGTGGCCGGCACCTTCTTTTCTGAATGGAGCCGGTCCATGAACCATATGTTAAACCTTAAAATGGATTTGGTATGATTGACCTTCAGAAACACATCTGGGAAGGTTGGACCGTTGGCGACTTTGTCGAGCGCTTGGCTCCCGAGTTGGATTGTATTATGTCGGGACGCAGCTGGCTCCGCCCTTTTACTACGAAGCAGGAGCTCGCCACATGGTGCCGGGAGAATCAGCCCTATTACAAAAAGCACATTCCGGGAGTTGTCGCCTATTTTGCTCGGAGGTATCGTTTACGTTGACAGCAGCAGGAGATGATTTACTACCATCGCTTTTACGTCGAGAGCCTGTATCCTGAGAACCGGCGGAGGATTCTCCGTTGGTTGTTTCGCTCTTTTAGTGTCTATTTGTGTGAAGCAACGCCTGCGGGTTACAAGGGGCGATTCTACACGCAGAACGTCCGCTTCCCGAAAGCAGCTTTCCGTGATTTGACGTTCAGTCTTCGTGGAGACCGCTCGTTATGTCTGTGGGTTATCTCGTATGACCTGCACACGCTCTATCTTGAGAGGAATATTTATATCTATTGCAACTGGATAAAGCCATGACAATAGTGCGAAATACAATAAATATTATCGAAATACAATAAATATTATATATTATGATGTTACAAAGCAATTCATAGAACTCTTCATGTCATGAGTTCTGGAGTGTTCGCATTCATCTTCTTGATTACGTAGAATCTGAAGATGGAAGCCTCCAAAGTAGTTGCGAGAAATCCAAATGGACAGCGACGACCATAATAGGCAACTTCAATCCAGCCTTAAGCAGTTGCACTTATTCTCTATATTGAAATGGCTCTTAGATATTCCAACTGCTTTGAGAATCTCGTATTTTAATAGATATTTGTGTTCTTGTAAATTAACGTGGACAATAGTTCGCTGTCAATATTATTAACTCTTTTGATGCAGTTATTGCTCGCAATTTATAAATCTAAGTTTTGTAGATTTTTTATTTGCCTTCCTCTAGATACATTTTTTGAAATAGTATCTGGCCTATAAGAACAGCCTTTGCACAACAAGGCAGATTCAAAAAGTTATATAATATGAAACTGTTTCTCAACCTCTGAATAGAGGTATTCATAAGCGAATTTAAGCCAAATCAACGAATGTGAGTTCGGACGCACCATAAAAGACAAGCGACTCTTTGTCTCGCAGCAAAAGCATCTTTTCAAACGGATTTGGATTATTCTCTGCGTTCCGAATAGCCTCATCAAAAGATGCAAGCGTGTCTAATTGAACCTGTTCAAACGGTTTCCCTTCGGCAAAACTTCTGAAGCCTGACAAGGCGCAGTTCACAAATACATCTTCATTATCAGAAAACCTAAACTCATCATTGTATCCGACAAATATTGAAATACCTATTTTTCGCAATTCTGGTAACAGAGATGATGCACACCAACAAGATATGGCATACAAGCCTTTTCCATTAAAAACGTAATTTGTCGTTTTTGTTGAGATTACTTCATCCTCATTTTCATTAACAATTGAGTTTGAAGAACCATGAGAGGCAAAGACACATAAAGAATGTGAGTCCATTGCTTGCATGATTATCTGTTCGGTCAGTTCATTACCAGTCTTTATCGAACATTCGTGTCCTAAATCTGCACATGCTTGACGTGCCTCATCAGCACAACTTTGAAAAAAATTATGTGCTTCATCATTAGGTCGGGAATTGTAAGCAATCAGGATGTTTGCCATTTATTTTCTATTAAGTTGATAGATATAGAACTCGTTAATCATTTGTTCAAATAAAAGGCCTACTTTTGTCTGAAGCCTAATCTCTGAGAGAATCTGTTCCCATGTATATGACTCTCCTGATGCCTGAGTGAAAGCAATCTTCTGCATATCTTCGGGATGGCGAATCAACCAACGTTCGAGCACACAGTCAAAACGCGAACTCCAATATTGAGTAATACGCTTAATTAGACAACATGCATTATCAACGCTGCCGTTATTTCTATCGTAAAACCAAATGAAATCCTCATTAATCATTGTGGCTATGTCTATCCCTTCAATCTGATTTAGATTATTAGCCGACATCATCACAATGTATAAGAGTGATGTCTTCTTGCGAATTTCTTTAAGGATATCTATGCCTTGTCTTGCATACCCGTCGAATTTACAGTCAACAAATGCAATAAGTTGACAGTTCAGATTATCCATAATAAATTTCAGACCGTCGTCAGGATTGGTAAAAACGGATATTTGGGCCTCAGCTATCTTTTTTCCGATGGCACGGACAAACGCATCCATAACGCCCTCTTTCATGTTATCGTCAATGAAAACCAGCTTGAAACTCATAAGTCTTTATCTTTTAAACGGCAATTCAACTCTTATTGTAGTACCAGAATCTCCAAATTCGCTGTCAATAACTTTCACACTTCCTTTTAATGACTCGACTCTTGTTTTAACGATATACAATCCGATCCCTGCTCCACCCTCCTCTGCTGTTGTGGTATTATAGATTCCGAATATCCAGTTACGCTTTTCCATCGGAATTCCATACCCTGTGTCTGATATATCAATTTGAAGTTTATCCTGGTCAACGTTGACGGTACATTTAATAATCTTATTTTCTGCATTCTTGACTGCCTTAATTGAATTATCAATCAAGTTATTAAGAATATCTCTAAAAAAAACTTTATTGGTGTCTTTTAAAACAATTTTACTGGGTATGGATATTTCTGTCTTAATCCCCCGCTCGGCAAAGACAGAGGAATAACTGGCAAATATTTCCTGAACCGCTAATGAAAAATCTACTTCTTCTAAAAGGAGATTCGCATGAGAATAGCTGAGCATATAATCAATGACCTTATTCAAGGTCTTGAATTCATCATACATGCCATGGGCATACTTTATGAAGATCTTTTCTTCTGATGAATCAGGGAAGAACAGATTGAAATATTCAACCTTGTCTCGGATTTTATTCAATGTAGTTCGTACGGCATGCGTAATATGGATGGCATACTCCTGCATGGACATGATGCTGAGATAAATATTCTCTTTCCGAGTAAATTCTTCTTGAGTTTGCCTTTGCTCATTAATAGCTTGTTTGACAGCTGCACCAGTTTTCTTTGCTTGTTCAATTGCGGGAGTCAGATGTTTTTTCAACTCCGGATTCCGCTGAGAAATCGTTTCAATTGTAGAGATAAAAGTTTGGATGCTGTCATCTGCATTCTCTAAAGTATTGCTATTCTCTTTTCTCTTCTTTTCTCTAGAAAATATCTTAAATTGTTGCACAGCAGATAACTGAAGGATGATAAACTCCTTCAGATTTCGGTATTCAGGATTATCCACGAAGTCCTGACGGTTTGTTGCATCAATAATTCGAGGATTTCCATCCCGGGAGATGTCTACTATTCCGATAATCTCACGTGTGCTTACACGACTGAAGATATCCTGCCATAACCGTTTGTCAATTCCAAGTATGTCCCGCTTTTTGTCTGCATCTTCCTCATTTTCAGCGAAAGGTGTTGTGATTATTCCGTCGCGGTATATTTTTATACCATCAATTTGGTTATTCGGAAATTCTCGGCGATATTTCTTCCTAGCAGCCTCATCAAAATAGTACAGACGCATTTTAATTCCTCCAAACGACTTAATGGGAATAGAAATGATTGATATATCTCCTGTTTTTTCGTTAAATTCAGCAGTCTGCTGGTGTTGATCGTCAAAACCTAGAGAGAAACTAAGAGTAGCGATGTCTACATCAGAGAAATCACGCGTTGCCTTTTGATTTATATCATATTGGGTCGCCTTAACATAAACATCGAAAGGATAACTCAACGATGCATAAGGCGAAACTATTTTGGCTACTTCTGACATAAACCTCTTAATCTCAGACTTGGTCCAAACATCACGAATATCGGAAATGATTAGTTTTGTTCCAGATTCTGAAGGGTCAACAGCCTTAGTGTAATAATATTTATTCTCTATATCGGTAAAAAGTAGTAAGTTATTACTCTCAACACTATGATTATAGTAATCTGACCAGTTGATTTCAACATTAAGCCATTGATCGTCTCCGGCCTTCTTGGTGCTGATTAATACTTTATCGCCAAGTTTGTCGACGGCAAAGCGACCAATACCTTTCTCTCCTACACATCTCCGGCAGAATGGCTTAGGTGAAATAGGATTCTTTTTTTTGCTGGACGTTCCAATTACCATCCATTTGTCTCGTATATCTGCAAATGACATTCCGTATCCGTCATCGGCGATAGTAATCATTGAGTCGACCTCACCTACTCCGACATTATTAAATTCCACGAGTACATTTTGGGCATTTGCATCATAGCAGTTTTTCACTAATTCAAATAAAGCAGTGATTCGGTCGGTGATAAGATCCCGGCCAATCAGTCTGAATGTACTTACATCAAACCGCCATCTTAATGATTGTTTCTCAGGCATTTTTAGAGGCTTTTATATTCTGATTCAGACTTCTTGCTATAACTTCTCCGAGTTTTGGTGGCACTGCATTCCCGATGTATCGTGCAGCTTTGGTGATAGATACTTTCGTTTCGTCCTCAAAGAACTTGTACGTGTCAGGAAAAGTTTGAAAACGAGCAGCTTCTCTTGGTGTTATTGCACGGTCCTGTTCAGGATGTCCGAAACGACCATTCCCATATCCGGTACATTCAGTAGTCATTGTCGGTGCAGGATCTTCCCACCGCATTCTGCCATAAACACTCCCAAAGCTCTTTCCGTTCTCTGTTTTATGGCAAGTCAAGACCAATTTGTCAGGCCAATCACGCCAGCTGCCCCCGTAAGGAGTTGCCTTAATTCTCTCAAGGTTCAACGGAGATAAGGCGTTAGCACGATGTAAAGGATCTTGTATGTAACTTTCCCCAGAATGAATTGCTGGGAGATCTTTAATTACGTCACCAACGGAAAGATATGTATTTTTTGTATGAGTGGCTTGGAGCAACTCAATGTCAGAGTCTTTAGATGCTAGTAATACAAGTCGTTTCCTTGTTTGTGGAATACCATAGTCAGGGCAAAATACAACCTTCCAGAACACATGATAACCCTCTCCTGTCAATGTGTTCAGAAAATCCGAAAAGACAGGTTTTAATTTAAAGTTGGTAATCTGCGAAACGTTCTCCATGGTCACATAGTCTGGAGAAACTTCTTTTACTAATCTCCCAAACTCATACAAAAGATCATATTTGATTGGGTCCTTATCTTTTTTGTGAGAATAAGAAGAAAAAGGCTGGCACGGAGCACATCCCGCCAATACCCTAATTGAACCATTGGAATACAGGGCACGGATTTCATCGCCGGAAACATCTTTAATGTTTTTATGGAAAAATGGAGCCCCGATATTATGCTCAAAGGCATACTTACACGTTGCGTCCAAATCAAAACCGCCCTTAATGACAAATCCTTGAGATTTTAATCCATAGCTAAGGCCTCCGATGCCGCAGAAAAGATCCACAACCTCAGGGATAAGACTGACACCATGAACATTACTTCTCATAAATATAATACACAATAATATACAAAGATATTGCTTTTTTTGAAAAAAGTGATGGAATGAACCTAAAAAGACTTCTATTTCATTTTTGCTTCAATAAAATCAAGATTACAATATATTCCAGCAATATAAAGAGAGACGTTGCATTGAAACGTATTAGTATTACATTAACATATGTATATGGGCTACATATAATTTTTAAAGACAAGAGTTGTTCTACTTTTTATAATTTTACGAAAATAGCAAACAGTCCAGACTCGAAACTTTTTGATTGCATCCATGTCCGACGAAAGCGTTTATGCCATGAACATTGAAGGTCGAAGCAGTTCGCTCGATGTCTTGTATGATCTGGAGTCATAGATAAAGACAAAGACTATGTTTCTCTTCAAAACATCCTGAAAAATTTTTGAGTAATTTCCTTTTCTTCCCGGTTGCCGTCGGGGAAGATAGTCATGCGGAAGGCCGCGGGCGGCCCGCCGTCCTCGGACGAAAAATCATCCTCGCCGGGACTGCGGTATTTTTCGCCGCTCCGACGTCGCCGCATGACTGTGTCTCATCCCGAGGCAACCGACCGCGTCGGGAATAAGTCCTCATAACATAATTATTCATTGACTATGCAGTCTGTTGGGATTGCATGGTCCCAGAAACGTGAGACACACGGTAAAAACTGTTTGATGTTATGCAGACTTCCAAGCAAGAACCGAAAACGAAGAAGAGCCGGGCCAAAGCATCGAAAGCCGCCCCTTCGAATCCGAATCCCGACGTGCAGGAATTGCCGCAGGCTGCCTCCAATTCCGGGACAGCGGAACAGCAACCGACTCCGGCCGTCGAGTTGTTGGATCTGAACAAGATTGTCAGCAGCACCTACAATCCCCGCAAGGATTTCCGCTCGGAGACCTTGCAGGAGCTTGCCGACAGCATCCGCCAGGTCGGGGTTCTGCAACCGATCTGCGTTCGGCCCAAAGAGGGCGGTTTTGAGATTGTCTATGGCGAACGGCGCTATTGGGCCGCAGCGATGGCGGGGCTGAAATTCATTCCGGCTCTTGTTCGGGAGTTGACGGATGCCGAAGCCGAGGATGCCGCTATTACGGAGAACCTCCAGCGTGAAGACGTTACACCCCGCGAGGAGGCTGCGGCCTACAAACGGGCGCTGGAATCGGGCCGTCATACGATCGAGAGTCTGGTCGGGAAGTTCGGGAAATCCGAGGCCTACATCCGCTCCCGACTGAAACTCTGTGATCTGATCGAAGCCCTTGCCGAGCAGCTCGACCGGGAGGAGATTTCGGTCGGTGTTGCCACCGAGATCGCGAAATACGATGCGGCGGTCCAGCAGGAGGTCTACGAGGAGCATTTCTCGGACGGATGCCGCCTGTCGTGGAAGAATGCCCGGATCCGGGAGATTGCCCGGCGGCTCTACGACCGCTACATGACCCGCCTGGACACCTATCGCTTCGACAAGACCGAATGCCACACCTGCCACCACAATACGGCTAACCAGATTCTCTTCAAGGATGAATGTGTGGAGGGCTGCGCGGGCTGCCAGAACCGGAGCTGCATGATGCGCAAGAACGACGAATACCTCGTGCACCAGGCCCTGCAATTGCTGAAGGCGGATCCGCGGACAATCCTTGCCACGGTGGGCGATACGCCCGATTCAGTAATCGAACATCTCGAAGAGGAGGGCTACCGAATCCAGGAGTTGGATTACTACCTCGATTACTACGATACGGCCCCCGAAATGCCCGAAGCTCCCCAGGCGGAGTGCTACTCGTCGGAAGAAAACTACGCGGAAGCCGTGAAGCGCTACGAAGCGGCGCTGGCTCGGTTTACGGAACAGACCCGGCAACTCGAATTCGACGTTACGGAGGGCCGTGTCCGCAAATATGCCATCATCGGAATGTTCGACGTGGAGATCCGCTATGAGGACATCCCGGAGGAGGAGCGAGAGGTCGCAGTCGAGGATGCCGCAGGAGAACGGACGGTTTACGTCACGATGGTTCCTGCCTCTCCGATGGAGAGTCTGCTGCGGCAGGACCATCGAAACAGGCAGCTCTGCTACGAGCATATCACCGCCGACATGAAGACGCTGTTCCGCGAATCGAAGGTCTCGGGCAGCCCGCTGACCGAAGAGGAGCACCAGATGTTCTACTACGCCGTGATCCGACACATGGCCGACAATCGGCTTCGACAGTGCGGCATCGAACCTCAAAATCAGTGGCGCGTTACCGAGGAGGAGCGCTTTGCGGCCGCCGGGCAACTGACTCCCGAGCAGCGGGCGGCAATGATCCGCCTCTTCCTGCTCGACTTCTTCCGCACAACGGCCCGGGATTACAACTGTACGGACGAGGAGGTGGACACGCGCCTGATGTGCCGGTTTGCCGATTTGAATTTTGAGTCCCAAAGCCGTACCGTGCAGGAGAAGTACCTGGCAACCTACGAAAGACGCCGGACAAAGTTGCAGGAGCAGATCGACGACCTGAAGGCGCAGGAGGAGGCCCGGGCTTTGGCCGAATCCCGGGAGTCGGATGCAGAATCCATTCCCGAAGAACTGCCCGAGGAACCGGAAGCGACACCCGACACGGAGATTCCGGTACCACCTGCCGAGCCGCTGATTATACCGGCCGAGCCGGAGTTCGGTCCGAACGAGACGGCAGAATCGCTGGCCGCCTGAACCAAGTAAAACCGACGGAGCAATCAAACGATTGCTCCGTCTTTCATATCTGCAACTATGAACAGAACACTCAAAAAATTGCGAAACCGATACCGCAGATTCTTCCGACTGCAACCTGCCATGATACAGCCCGCCATCCCGGATAACAGTCCTAATCCGTGGCGATGCGAGGAGTGTGGTTCTCGTCATGTCTACTATCAGGCATGGGTTGATGGTAATACCAATCAAATTTACTCGATAGATGATAATCGTGAAGATATGTGGTGTGATGACTGCCAAGACCACACCTGCCAGGTTCGAGAAAGTGAATTGATGGAAGAGATAATCAATCCATGGTGGGAGAATAAGCTCGTGATAGCGGACCGGGAAAAAATGACCGGTCTCACTCAAAAAGACTTCAATCCCCAAGAGGACTACCGTGCATTCCGGGAAGCCTGCAATCGTTGGTGGAATACCAAGGCGAATGAAGAAAAGATCGAAGTGTGGCGGCTTGCTACCCAATTCGAATCATAACCCTTTCAAAACTTTCAGCCATGAAAAACCACAATCTGATAGATGCCATAGCACCCCGACTGACGGAGCTGATGATCCAACGTATTGAACACCTCGAAACCGATTGGCAGAAACCGTGGATCACGGACCTCGCGCACGGTCTTCCCCGCAACCTGCGCGGCACGCCCTACCGGGCCGGGAACATTCTGATGCTGCTCTTCTTGTCGGAAATTGTCGGCTACCAAACGCCAATCTTCATGACCTTCCGGCAGGCCAAGGAGGAGGGGCTGAATATCCTCAAGGGCTCCCTGTCGTTCCCGGTCTACTTCTGGAAAATCTGCATCCGCCACAAGGAGACCCGCCGCAAGATTGATCTCGAGGTGTATCGCCAGCTTCCGAAGGAGGCCCGCAAACAGTACGAGGTCATTCCCATCATACGCTACTATTCGGTCTTCAACCTTGACCAAACAGATATGCAAGAGAAGCAACCGGAACGCTATGCGGCGCTGACGGCCTGCGCCGAACGGAAGGATTACTCCGACGGAATGGTCTGCGAGCCGATTGACCGAATGATTGAGCAGCAGTCGTGGCTCTGCCCGATCGAACTCCGTTACGGCGACCGGGCTTACTACACGCGCTTGCACGATCGGGTCATCTGCCCGCTCAAGGAGCAGTTCCCGAAGGGCGAAGCCTTCTACGGGACACTGCTGCACGAGATCGCCCACAGCACGGGCCATGCCGAGCGTTTGAACCGCACGATGGGAACCCGCTTTGGCGACGAGCAGTATGCCCGCGAAGAGCTGGTTGCGGAGCTGACCTCGGCGCTGTGCGGCGCCATGGTTGGCTTTGCCACGACGCCCCGCGAGGAGAATGCCGCCTATCTCAAAGGGTGGCTTACGCAATTGCGCCGGGAACCTGCCTACCTCTTCGATATTCTGGTCGATGTCAACCGGGCTGCCCGGATGATCTTCGACCATTTGGAGACCGGAACCGACGAAATTGCAGAAGAGGAGACTAAAGCTCCGGCAGCATAGAACTTTGTTGCCGATTGTTGAACCATGCCGCAGTTTTCGGGCTGCGGCTTAATCCTTTCAAACCATGAAAACCACCCATCCAATCTATGACGTCTACTTCCGCATCGAGGCGGGCTATAACGACGGACGTATGTCGCACGAACAGCACGACCGGTTCTACACGGAGATCCGCGCGCTCTTCTCCCATGCCGGTTTTACGATTCTGGAGAATCCGCCGGGATGTCCTTCCTTCCAGTTGGGAACGACCTGTCTTTACTGCCACCCGACGGAACTCTCCGGCCCGGTCGAGGAGCCGCATATCGCCCTTGTTGAAAGAGTCCTGCAACAGGGCGCCTCGTTTCAATATCAGACGACGGACCGTTACGACCGACTCTATGACTTTACCGTCGAGGAGGAGTTGGCCTACTACCGGCAGCACCATTCCGAGCGGCTATTTCTCGATGCCTTCCGCACCTCGGATCCTTCGAAATACCACCTTCGGGATGAGATTCTCGAGGAGCTGGTGCGGCAACTGATGGTGTACACCGTCCGCGCACCGCTGGGCTGTTCGTTCGATTCGCCGTGCGTGCACTTCGTTCGTGAGACCTACGCCTCGCTGGTCCAACGGGGCCTGCTGATTGAGATCCAGCGCCGGAAACCTTATGGAACCATGACTTATTGTCGAACCAGATAATAAATCACGCTATGGAAATTATGTGTGAGGAGTATTTTGATGATATTGTTCCAAAAGTGTGTCTGGGGGATAAATAAAAAAGTCTACAGATTTTCTAGATTTGTAGACTAGTAACTTTTAGAAATTAATCCGTTGCAAAAACGTCTATTCTGAATTATTGTGTTACAAATACTCTCCAGCTCCCTTCCTTCTCGCCTCGCTCCACATACTTTTTTGAAATCAATTGATCCAACAGTTTCTGTATAGCCGTCACACTAATACCTGTTTCCTCTTTCATGTCTGCCAGTGTTAATGTTGGCTGTGTTCGCATGGCATTCAGAATTTTCGTATAATTGGGGGTTCGGAAGACAATCCGTTCCCCATCATACCACCATACATTCTCATTCCTTTCGCTTACGAACAGCACATCATTATACACTTCCGTAGCAACCAGATCATTGAAATATTTTAAAAAAGGGTGGATGTCCTTGATGTCTGCATGGGCTCCATCACTGGGGATAGTGCCAACCTCCATATCAGTTTGGTGTAAAGCGTCCAAATACTCACTTTTTTTACGACTGCGTACTACAATCATCGGATAGTCATGGCGAGTCAGAATGTAATTCACCATCAGTCGTGCAATACGACCGTTGCCGTCCTCGAATGGATGAATGCGTATATAACGATAGTGAAACAGCGCGGCCAACTCTACTGGAGATAATTTCCCCTCTTTCTCCGCGGCATTATACCAATCCACCAGATCTCCCATTAATCCAGGAGTCTCCTCGGGTGAAGCATATTCGAATCTGTCCCCATACCGGGTAATAACACTGTTTGGTCGTGTCTTATACTGGCCGGCATGAATTACATAACTTGTTTGCATACCGCCAGGCAAATTACGATAAACAGTATAATCTTCTCGTAATATGGTTTTATGTAATGTCCGGATAAAATTCTGTGTCAATGGCACTCCCTTCACCGCAGCTTCTTCCGTCATCATTCGCAGGCCTACGTTACTTGCGGTCATTTCTTGTACGTCACGCACGTCTGCCTCCCCAATCACTTTGCCGAAAAGCAGCAGAATTTCTGTCTGTCCATAAGTTAACGTGTTACCCTCAATGTGGTTGCTGTTGTAATTGAAATCCACTGTAAAACGTCGGCTAAGCCGTTCTTTATCCTTTTCTGACAGTGGTTGCAAATTCTGCCATGCAGCAAGAGCCTTTTTTATGTTAAGATATTTCATACGGACATCTATTTTCCATCAATATTACAAAGATAACATAATTTCTAGAAAAGGTTGTATGTATATAACCTTTTTGCTTGTTTTTAGAATGTATTTTGAAAGTTTTGTCCATCTAAATTTGGTTCACACGATGTTTGCGAGTAGGAATAAGTTGTTCCATATTTGTTGAGTGGATATAAAAAATAGCAAGTAAGTCGCTAATTTCCTTAACGGCTTACTTGCTACAAGGTTTATTATTTCTTGCAATCCTTACAGAGCCTTCGCTCCGAGTAGCTCCTTGCTCGAAATTTCGAGATATTGGTGGCGAGCCCCGTCCTTCTCGGCAATTTCCAGCAGGAGAATCTTGTCCTCCTCAAGAGTCAGTTTCGGAAGGGCGAAGACAATGCGCTGGCGCTGGTGCCCGCGCACGATCGAGGGGTCGTTGCAGACCCGCAGCGGTTCGATGATGCGCTGCTGTTGAGCCGTGCGTTTGGCCGCCTTGCGGTCCGCGACGACAAAGCGACGATAGTCCACCTCGAAGGAGATGTTCGTGTTGTTGGCAATCTGCACATGTAGGTAGATTACGTCGTTGTGGACGTAGATACCCCGCACCTCGACCTCCACCCCGTATTTCCGGGTGTGGATTCCCTTTACGTCCGCGCGGTTCTGGCGGTATATGTCGCTCAACACGCGCTTCACCGTGGCAGGGCGTTCCCGTCCCACCTCGCGGAGCAGCACGCGCCCCTCGTCCGCACGGGTAGGCTCCGAGGCTGACGCGGGCTGTGTCGCCGGACTCTCCGCGGCCGCAATCTCGATGGTCGATGTACTGGGGTTCTCGGCATACCGGGCATCGAAGGTGTAGAACCCGCCGTCCTCGGTAATTACCGTGAGGTTGGTCTCCTCCGCAAAGTCGCGCACGGCGGCCTTCACCCGCACGACATTCTCCGCGCCGTCTGCTTTCCCGGCGATGATGGCCATCGAGCCGATGTCGATGTAGGTTACGGGCGCCGGGAAGAGGATATGCACGGTCTTCGTAAATCCCACCTCGATAGTGCGGGGCGTGAGCCCCTGCCGGGACGAGGTTCCGTCGTTTTGGGCCATGACTTTGGCCGCAGCAAAAAGAGCGGCCAGAAGAGTCAGATAAATAAGGTCTCGTTTCATGGTGCTGTCGTTTAGTTTTCTTTGGAGATTAACAGAATCTGGTGGTTGGCCTTGAGGGTGATGCGCACCTCGCGGAGCTTCTCGGAGAGGTAGCGGGAGGATGCCTGAATCCCGCCCCGTGCCAGCTCTGCGAGGACCTGTTGCCCGGCCGAATGGGTGATGTTCACGCTCGTCCCGGCCGTCTGCCCCACGGATGCCAGTGCCTCCTTGAGGGCTGTACGCTCGCGGGAGTTGGGAACGTTGATACCCGGCTGGCCGTCAAGATCATACGCCTCGGCCTGCACCTGGAAGATGCGCCCCCGGTATTCGATGGAGGTTACCGTCACCCGCAGCCGGTCAGTCGTTACGGAGACGGCGCCGTAGAGCGGCGTATTGCGGGGGATTACCTCGCCGTCGATGCGTACCGGTTCCAGCAGCCGGAGGGCGATTGTCGAACCTACACGCACGACCTGTGTCTGCGCGACGCAGGCCCGGATGGTCGGAGTTGTATCCACCGGAAGAACACCCGCGGCCGTCAGAAACCCGATGTTGCGCTCCCGCGCGGAGTCGATTCGCGGATTGAGGGTCGAAGCCCGGACATCGCCCTCGCGGACGGGACGCATGACGCTGAAACGTCCCGGGGATTTCGCGCCGTCGGCCTCGCCTGAGATTCTAGTCCCGCCTCCGAGGTAGCGTTGTGCCAGACGATACTGCTCCTCGGCCACCTCCATCGGGTCGGGCTGCTGCCGCTCGATGGCGAGTTGCTGCTGCAGGGAGGCCACCTGCTCGCGGAGCTCTTCGACCTCGGCATTGCGCGGCGGCGCGGCGTAGAATTGCCGGGCCTGCTGCTGCATGGCGCGGTTCGCCTCGGCAGCCCGGCGCACGGGATCATCGGTTGGAGACTGCGGTTCCGTGTTGCGGAGTTCTTCATCGAGCAATGAGAAGGAGTTGTCCCCGAGGGTCATCATCCGGTTGCGGGACTGCTCCTCGCTGGCCACACGCTCCGCGGCCTTGCGCTTGTCGCCCTCGATCTTCGGGGCCTTGCCGTCGGGCAGCATGGTGTTGATTCCTGCCTGCCCCTCGCCGATTGTGGGCGCGGGTTTGAAGAGGAACCAGATGAACGCGATGACCAGGCAACTCCCGACTGCGGCCACCAGAACGACTTTTCTTTTTCGCTGACGCTCGAATGCCGCAGCGGAATCGGGCGTTGGTGTGGTTTTTTGTCTCTCTTCCATGGCTATCGAAATTTCAGGTTTTCCAGAGCGGGAGGTGCTATCCTCCCGAAGTCGAATCGCGGTGCAGGACCGAAGAGCAGCAGCCCATAAAGCCCGACCAGCAGCAGAAACATCCCCAGGAGGATGCACCGCCGGGTTCGGGGCGAGAGTCGGTCGTGCCAGCGCCGGATGCGCCGACGCAGCCAGCGCACGCGGCTTTGGATAGACGCTTTAACGGTCATAGGTCTGCAGGTCCTTATTTTCAACGATCATCAGATCCTCGACCAGAAACCCCTGCGGGTTGTTGTCCGAGCGGGAGACGTTGACCAGCCGGCAGGTCGTGACGAGCGACCGCTCGGTGATTGTATTCTCGCGCATGATGCGCTGCCGGGCGTAGGTCGTGGCTTCGTAGGGATAGCGGTCGAAGTTGCAGCGGATGCTGTCCACATGGACCATCTGCGAGACGTTGGCGGCAATCAGCCGGTTGAAGAACCCCTTCTCCTGCAGGAGCTTGTAGTAGGACAGGGCGCTTTTGTCGGCCATCTGCAGGGCCCGCTCCATGTTCGACTCGATGGCTGCCTTGTCGGGTGAGAGCGAGAAGAAGAGTTCGTGGAAGCGGCGCACATGCTCGCGGGCCTCGACGGGACGGTTCTGGGCAAGATCTTGCGAGAGGGCGACCATGAGCGAGCGCCCGTTGTCCAGAACGTAGATCTTCTCGCGCTGCCGCTCGGCAAAGGCATACGAGAGGCTGACGGCCGTGATGGTCACCACGGTGCAGATTCCGGCGAAGATGAGCGCATAGAGGCGCAGCTGCCGGAAGGAGGTTTCGATGTTCAGTAATGATTTGAATTCCATAATGCGATTATTTTTTGAGGATCAGGCGAGCTGCGGAGGCTAGCCCCTTTCCGGCGGCTCCGACCGTGCTTTTGGTCCCGGCCCAGACCTTCCCGGTAATCCAGCCGGCACCGCCGCTCACGAGCGACGTGGCGCGCGAGATGGTCCGGTTGTAGGAGGAGAAGCCGTTGGCCTGCACGACCCACGAGGCGATCGAGGGGATGCAGAGATAGCCGCAGATGGCCACGAGGATGAAGATCAGGTTGATGCTGTTCGACATGTCAAAATACCAGTTGTAGTCCTGCGCCATCATCTCGGCATCGTGCTGCAGCGAGAGGGTTTGCAGCCGGGCGATGATGGCCGAGAAGAGGTCGGAGATGGGAAGCCACAGGTAGATGGAGATGTACTTGGAAAACCATTGCACCAGGGTGTTTTGAAATCCGTCGAAGATTGAGATGGCGAAGGCGATGGGCCCGAGCAGCGAGAGGACAATCAGGTAGAAGGTCCGCAGCACGTCGAGGATCACGCCCGCCGCAGCGAAGAAGAGCTCCATGATTGCAGTGAGGGCCTTCAGAATCATCCCCTTGATGCTCCACGACTTCCGCTCGCTCTGCATCCGGTCGAGGGCCTGCTGCGACTGCTCGTCGATACCCAGGGCCTGCAGCTCGCGCTCCTTCTCCTCGTCTTCGGTGTAGTAGCTCTCCGCCGGAAGCCGCTCGCGGCTCTCCTGTTCGAGGCGAGCGCACTCCTGCCGCCACTCCTGCATGTCGAAGGTCTGGCCGACCATCAGCGAGTGGGTGGCCTGCACCAGCGGGGAGAGGATTCCGTTGAGCGATCCGAGCACAAGGGTCGGGAAGAACATGATGCAGATGCCGATCGCCATGGGTCGCAGCAGCGGGAAGAGGTCGATGGGCTCGGCCCGGGCCATCGCCTGCCAGATGCGGTAGGCGATGTAGATCAGGGCCCCGATTCCGGCTATGGCCGTGGCAACTTTGGCCATCGGATAGCAGAGAACCATCATGTCGTCGTAGAGAACGCGGAGAATCGTGTGGATGTTCTCTGAAATGGAGAGTGCCTGTACCATCGCTACCAGTATCGTTGTTCGTCGGTTCCGTAAAGAGCCATCACGCGGTCGATGTCGTTGCGCCGGGCGCCGCGCAGCAGCGAGATGGAGATGTTCTTGCGCGTGTAGTAGCGGGCCAGATCCCGATGGTGGCGCAGCACGCCGTAGACCCGTTCCACCACGTCGATGCGGTCCTTGTCCGTCAGCGACATGTCCGTGGGGTTGACAATATCCTGCAGCTCCTTGAGCTCCCCTGCCGACTCCTCGATGATGCGGGCATATCCCGTAGCGATGGCCGCCAGTTCCGCGGCAGAGAAGTTGTCATCAACGACCATGCGCTGATAGCCGTTGACGTAGATGTCGGAGATCTCCCCGACGAGCAGCATGCACTGCTGGACCTTGCGGGCCGAGCGGACCAGGTTGTTGACCGCCTTCAGTGCGTCGTAATATCGCTTCCCCTGTTCGTAGATTTTTACGGTCTCTTGAAAACTTTGCAGGAGGGTCGAGCCGTTGCGGGCCGCTTCGATAATCTGTTTGGTGGAGTTGATGATTCCCTGTGCGAGGTTCGTAGGGTCCGTGACGACCCATTGTGCCTGCACAGCCCGGGCTGTCAGGAGCAGCCCGAGGCAGAGCAGAATGATGCGTGGTTTCATGGTTCGGTCGTTTTTTGAGGGTGGTTCAATGTCTCAATTTGCGGGGTGCCGCTTCGGCGAGCTGCATCATCGCGGGGTCCTCCCCGGCTGCAGGGCGAAAGAGCCCCTCGAATACTTCGCGCCACTTCATGCCTCGGGCTCAGGATCCGTGAAACACTCCTCGGAAATGCTCTCCTGCTCCGCACGCCGACAGGCCCGCTCCTCCGCGACAAAGCGTCCGTAGCAGCCCAGCAGCAGCGTATCGCTCTCGGGGTCGAGCTCGATGGGGTGCATGTCGCGTGGGTCGTCGCGGCTGCCGAAGAGCAGCGTGCGACGCTCGGCCGTGATGACGGTATCCTGCACCAGCCGCCGGTAGCAGAGCGTGTTGTCGAAGATCAGCATCCGGTAGGTCCGGGTGCAGATGCGGCGGATTGTGGCCGAGAGGTTGTTCTCCGTCGAGAGCCACGAACCGCAGATGCGGTCGTAGGCAATCTCCTCCTGCAGCGAGGTGATAAGTCGCACAAGTTGGGTGCGTTGTCGGATTTCGGCCCGCAGCGCCGTGAGCGCCTCCGCGGGGGTGATGTTTGGGGTACTACTCATGGTAAGTTGTTTTGAAGGTTGGACAAATCGCGTTTGAAAATACCTCCCGGAATGACCAGCAGCAGGTCGGAACCGGGGGTGTGGAAGAGGTCGACACGCGCACGGCCGTAGTCCTCGTAATGGATGCACGAGGTATACTTCAGCGGGTGCCTCTCAAAGGATTCACGCCCGGTCCGCGAATCGTAGCGATGGATGCGAATCCAGAAGCCATCGTCCGTGTGGTTGATTTCGAGCCGGGTGCCATTCCGTGTTGAACGCCACTCGCCGCACAGCGGGCGGATCTTGTGGTATTCGAAATCGTAGAGGAGCCGGAATCCGCCGAGCAGGGCCAGCAACACCAGCAGCAGCCCGGCGCAGCTCCAAAGCATCTGTTTCATGGCCGGGAATTTTGGTCTTCCCGCTCGCGGGCCAGCGCGCGGATGGCTGCCTGGATGTCGCCGCCGAGCTTCTCGGCCCGGGCCATCACCTCCATCTTCTCCCGCTCCTCGGTGGTGTAGCAGAGATACTCCTCGGTCGAGACCTCTGTGGCGTAGACCGCCGACTGCACGCCTCCGAGTCCGATCCAAACCTCCTTGTAGGTGCGGCGGGGATCGTTCGCCTGGTTGATCGAGAGAATCTGCGCCCGCTCCTTCTCCGAAAGGCCGAGCAGCGTCTGGATCTGGTCGAACTTGTTCATGTACTTGCGCTGGTCGAGGAGGATCTTGCAGTCGGCATTGTTGATGATCGACTCCTTGACAATCGGCGAGGAGATGATGTCGTCGACCTCCTGCGTAACGACGACCGCCTCGCCGAAATATTTGCGCACCGTTTTGTAGAGGTAGCGGATGTAGGTCGACATGTTGGCCGAGGTGAGAGCCTTCCAGCACTCTTCAATCAGAATCATCTTGCGGATGCCTTTCAGCCGCCGCATCTTGTTGATGAAGACCTCCATGATGATGATTGTCACCACGGGAAGCAGCGTGCGGTTCGAGGATATGTTGTCCAGCTCGAAGACGATGAAGCGCTTCGAGAGCAGATCCAGCTGCCGGTCGGAGTTGAGCAGGTAGTCGTACTCGCCGCCCCGGTAGTAAGGTTCCAGCACGTTGAGCAGATTCGCCAGGTCGAAATCCTTCTCGCGGACGTGCTTCTGTTCCAGCAGCCGCCGGTAGTCCGAGGAGAGAAACTCGTAGAAGGTGTTGAACGAGGGCTGAATCGAATCGTCCGTCTTGAGCTTCGAGAGGTAGAGGTTCACGGCGTTCGACAGGGCCACCTCCTCCGCGCGCGTCGGCTCCTCGGATTCGCGTTTCCAGAGCGTCAGCAGCAGGGTCTTGATTGACTCGCGTTTCTCGATGTCGTAGACCCCGTCCTCGACGTAGAAGGGGTTGAAGGCGATGGGCTCCTGCTCGGTGTAGGTGAAATAGATGCCGTCGCGTCCCCGCGTCGTGCGGTGGATTAGTGAGCAGAGCCCCTCGTAGGAGTTTCCCGTATCGACGAGCAGGATATGGGCCCCCTGTTCGTAATACTGGCGGACCATGTGGTTCGTGAAGAAGGACTTTCCGCTGCCCGAGGGGCCCAGGATGAATTTGTTGCGGTTGGTGGTGATGCCGCGCTTCATCGGAAGGTCCGAGATGTCGAGATGGAGCGGAACCCCCGTGAGCCGGTCGGCCATCTTGATGCCGAAGGGCGAGAGCGACGAGCGGTAGTTCGTTTCGCCGTTGAAGAGGCAGACCCCCTGTTCGAGAAAGGTCAGAAAACTCTCCTCGGCGGGGAAGTCGGCTTCGTTGCCGGGGATGGCGGCCCAGAAGAGCACCGGTACGTCCACCGTATTGTGGTGGGGCGTGCAGCCCATCGTGGCGAGCTGCGACCCCACGTCGTTGCGCAGCCGCTTGAGCTCCGCCTCGTTCTCGGCCCAGACCACGACGTTGCAGTGGCATCGCACGGAGCGCAGCCCCTGCGAATGAGCTTCGTTCAGGTAGAGGTCAATCCACTCCTTGTTCAGGGCGTTGCCGCGCGAGTAGTTCGCCAGCGAGTTCATGTTGCGGGCCCGGGCTTCGAGCCGCTTGAGGGTCTCGTCGTGATTGTCCAGAAAGAGATACTGGTTGTAGATGTGCGAGCATCCGAGCAGCAGCCCCGCGGGGGCTGCGAACGAGAGCCGGCACTCCGAGCGGTCGGTCGAGAGGCGTTCGTAGCGGAAGTCCGTCGCAACGCTCTGCGGCAGGAGATCCAAATCGGAGAGCGTGTGCATCGAGAGCAGCTTGTCGCCGATGCGCATCATGCCCGGGTCGAGGCGGATGTCCTCGTTGACCGCAGCCTGTCGCTCGTCCGTGAGGGCGAAGTAGCGGGCCAGCAGTCCCGCATCGGAATCCGTGCCGACAATCTCCGCCTCCGTGAGGCGGTCGACTCGCAGCAGCCCCGAATCGTTCAGAATGCGCTCCATCTGGGCGACGCTCTCCAGAAAACGGGTCACGGCCTCCCCGTCGCGAATCTCCTGCGGGATGATGAAGCCCCGGCACAGGACGGAGGCGGCACTCGTCTGCCGCAGTCGTTCGGGGGTGCTCTTCGTGATGAAGAGGTGGCAGGTATGGCGTAGAAAGGGACGTTCGTTGAAGTGGCGTTCATAGGCCCGGGAGAGAAACGTGCGTTCGGCCTCGGGATTGGGTGTTTCGTAACGCTCCTCGATGAAGAGGTCCTGCTTGTGGACGACGGTGTGGTCCGGGAGGACCTTCAGCGCCTTGACCCAGGTGGCGTGCAGCGCTTCGTACTCCTCGGCCGTCAGGGTGAAGAGCTCCGGGAGCGTCACGCGGAAGGCGGCCGTCACGTCGGCGAACTTCGAGAGGATGCAGTTCCCCTCGACGGCCAGCAGCGGGAATTTCGACTCGAGGGTCGAAGTTTTCAGGGTTCCTCGCATGGCATCAGCGTTTGGGTAAGGTTCGACGTTCGAGCAGGCGGCGCACACTCCGGCGGTGGATGATGCGGCGCGGATGCTGCCGCAGGGCGAGGAGCTTCATCAGACCGTGGGGTCCGAAGCGGCGGTTCAGATAGAAGGTCGCCCAGGTGAGGCCGCTGCCGCCCGCGACGGCAAAGAGGATGCAGATGCCCTGCGGAACCCCTCCGGTGTAGAGGATGACAAAGAGCAGGAAGATGCCCAGCAGCCCGGCAACAAAGAGGATTAGATAGTGCGAGGTCAGCCCCTGGAACTCGACGGGACGGTCGACGCCCTTGTGGATGGTGTACTGTGCCATGTCAGAGGAAGAAGGAGCGTAAGACGGTGCCGACGATGACCAGAAAGACGCACGAGAGGAAGAGTGCCGTGGCGGACTTCGAGGCGTCGGGGTCGCCGCTGTTGAACTTCGAGTAGACGCGGACGCCGCCCACCAGTCCCAGCACGGCAGCCACGGCGAAGATCAGTTTGGTGAGCGGGTCGAAATAGGAGGTGACCATGTTGGTCGCCTCGCTGATTCCGGCCATGCCGTTGCCTTGTGCGAAGGAAGCAAGCGATGCAGGTAGCATCAGAATCAAGAAGATTGCGCTTTTTTTCATCGGTTTTGCAGTTTGGTAATGGGTGTGAAAAAGGCCGCAGCCCGCCTTTCGAGGCAGTCTGCGACCGGACGGAAGCAAACAGTTGCTTCCCGCAGCAAATCATTCGGGCGTCAGCCGTAATCCCGATTCCAGTTCATCGCGCATTTGTTTTTTTGAGGGTCAGACATAGTTTCGCAGGTCAAAATTCTCAATCTCGCGGCGCTCCTCCTCCGTAACATCCGGCGCAAGGACACGCTCGCCCGCTTCGGCGCTCCGGAGCAGCGCCTGAACTTCCGGATCGTGCAATTCGCCGTTGTTCTGCAGGGACGGAAGTCGCAGCGGCGGCCGCGGCTCCCGCGGCTCATCGGTCTCGCCGTTCTCGCGGATTGGAGCCTGGAGGACCAACTCGCCCCAGCCCTGCATCGAGGCCGGCTTTTCGGCCGGGGGCGGAACAAATGTAGCAGCATCTTCGGGCTTTGATTCCGCAGGTGGCGGGATGGCCTTCCGAGGCCGCGGATGGCCGGTAACAGCATAGTGTTTCGGGATTATCAGCAGCGGTGTTTCTCCCCGGCGGGGCTCGGAGGTCTGCCCCGAATCGGCCTTGCTGCCCGGCCTGTCAGCCCGGGATTCTGCGGACTTTCGCCACCTCTGCGGAAACCGCCGCCGAAGCCACCGAGTAATTCGTTCGAGAAGGAAACTCGGAAAGCCCATTTTCAAAACAGATTTTTCTTGCCGCGTTCCTCGTAGATGCGGTTGATCTCCTCCTTGTACTGGGCAAGGTGTTGCCGCAGGATGTGTTCCGCATAGGAGGTGACGGTCATTCGTTCGCCTCCGACCTTTCGGACAATCTCCAGAATCTTCTGCTTGGTGGCTCCGCTGACGTAGATGGCGCTCCGTGCCCGAATGGTGAGCGGTGTCATGAAGATCCGCTCAAACTCGGTCGCGGCCTTTGTTTGGTCGGCGTCTTCTTGGTCGGAATCCGAAATCCGGGCTTTTCGCTTCGTTCGCCAGAAATACCCAATCTGAATGGCAAGAGCGATTCCGAGGAAAATGATCGCAAGTACGAGATAAGATGGGTTGTAAAACATAGCTGTAAAGTTTTTAGGTTAAACAATGGTCTCCTTGTTGCGGGTTTTGTAGATTCGGTTGATTTCGTCCCGGAAGGTGGTGATATGGTGGCGCAGAATGTTGTCCACGAAAGAGGTGGCCGTAAGACGTTCGTTGCCAATCTTTTTGACAATCTCAAGAATCTTGAGTTTGGTGGCACGACTCACATAGAGGGAGGCTCTGAGGTCGTAGTTCACGGGTTGCAGGAATGTCTGCTCGTAGTCGGGAAGGGGCATGGTGCGCCGACGACGATTCTCCGCTGCGAAGCTCTGCGGCAATTCATCCACGGCTGGAGCATCTGCCGTCGCTGTCTCCGGTTCGGGAACCGGCTCCGCAGGATCGGGAAGCTCCGGGGACTCTTTTGTAGAGGCATCTTCCTGGGTACTCTTTTCGCGGGGTGAGGCCTCGCCTGCTATCATCTTTCGGATTAGGCCCTCGTCGATTTCCATTTTCTGTCGCTTGGCCATATCTACAGGGTTTGAAGCAGGGTGAGCATCTCATGGGCCAGATTTCCAATCCGGGAATCGGCGGTAAAGGCTCTTTCCGGGGCCAGCAGGGTCGAACGTCCCACGCCCGTGCCGTCGGCCAGCAGCTCCTTGTTGAATTTCGACCGGTAGGGTAGGCGGGTCTCCATCAGCGGCAGTCCGAGCTGGCGGATGATGCCATCATACAGGTCGTAGAGCGACGTTTTCTCACGACGGTCGACCATCGTCCAGAAAAGAAAGATGCGCTTGAGCCGGATTGCCGGATTTTCGACAAGTTGCCGCGAAAGGATACGGGCAAAGGAGAGCGCGCTCTCCATGACAATCTTGTCGGCCTTCATCGGAAGGAACAGGCAGTCCATCTTCGAGAATGTCTCAATGACACCTTCGGTGTTGACCGTCCCGGGCAGATCGTAGAGTGTGATTTGGGGAGCATATTCCTTCTCCGATTTGAAACGCTCGGCCTCATCGACCGCTTTGTCCGGAGTGGTACGGACAACAGGCCAGAGCTTTTGTCTCGAGACCTTGAACTGCCGAGTCATCAGCAGCTTGTAATAATCATTCGAATCGAGAATCTCCAACTCACGGGTGCGTTGCGTGTAGATTGACCATTGGGGATAGTCGCAGTCGACGACCAGCACCTTGAGTTTGCAGATGTAGTGCAGATAGCTGGCGAGAAGCGTCGTAAGGGCCGACTTGCCGACACCTCCCTTCTGATTGCAGATGGAGATGTTCCAGGAACCGGATGTCTGTTGATTGGAAGTTTTCATCGTTTGAAGATTTGAGGAGTTAATGATCTGTCGTGTTGGATTTTCAACTCTATATTCATGGATGTGCATGAATCTCCTTTTGAATGGATATTTCCAGAATTCCGGAAATCTGTAAATCTGGAAATATTTATTTGGAGAAATCTCTTCTCCATCGAATATCCATGCCATCATGTGTCGGTTTGAATCCATCTGCCCGCAAGGTAATGCGGTTTTTGGAGGTTGGTTTCCGGTGTCCTCCGGAGGCCTCGCATGGCCGACAACCGCGCTTTTTAATCCCTGAAGATCCTCGTAATATTGCAGCGGAGAATCCGCCCGTGATTTTTCGTTTCGGAGTTGCTTTTTCAGGAGAGGAATTGTCCTCTACGGATGCCGAAACTGTACCCGTC
>JFBN01307393.1_pt1 | contig 71172 bp, 80 predicted proteins | sample 768741 | NCBI WGS metagenome assembly JFBN01 (sample SAMN01983846, study PRJNA193217) | chicken gut metagenome | biome: terrestrial biome; isolation source: ceca of Broiler chicken | host: Gallus gallus | place: United Kingdom: England | collected 2010-09-07
TTATCTTCATATTGCGCCGGGCAATTTTTCTTTGCTGGCACAAAGAAAAGTTGCCGAAAATTCACCTTACGGCATAAGATATCTCTAAGTGCTAAAGCACCAAGAGATATTTTAAAAGTGCTTTAGTTCGTAGCCCATAAGAGATTTTCTTTTTAATAGCTAAAGCTACTGTGAAAATACTCTAAATGTGGAATGAAGCTTGAGATGACTAGCGGAATAAAGTATCAACAGCTCAAATTGAGTTCCTGCTGAAAATAGAAGGCACGAGCCAAATTCTAAATGTTTCGAGCCGTTGTACTGACTATAGTCATAGAAGAGCTGCGAAGGCTCGCCCAGTGCAGCGATAGCGAAACGTTAAAAGGTTTTTTCTTTTTGGTTCATTTTTCTTTTGACCTTTCAAAAGAAAAATGAACATTACTACATTTATTATATCAATTATTTATCAAAATTTTAAATAGATAGTGAAAAAATATTAATAATTTAAATTAGACAGCAATTTTGGCGGGTGTTATTATGAAAATATTGATATAATTTATGAAGGGAGACGATTGTTTGTCTTTACAGAATGAAAAAATCACAATTATTTCAGCAGGAATTATTATCGGTATAATTGCTTCATTACTCGTTTTCTTCGGCAATCCCGCCAATATGGGCTTTTGTATTGCCTGCTTTCTGCGCGATACGGCCGGTGGTCTCGGTCTTCACTCGGCGGCGCCGGTGCAGTATATCCGCCCGGAAATTATCGGATTGGTGCTAGGCAGTTTCGTTGTAGCTAGCGGCAAAAGCGAATTCAACGCCAAAGGCGGCAGTTCACCGCTCACCCGTTTCATACTGGGTTTTTTCGTCATGATTGGCTGTCTGATGTTTCTCGGCTGTCCGTTCCGCATGATTTTGCGCATCGCCGGCGGTGATTGGAATGCGCTTTTCGGCCTTGTTGGTTTCGTTTTCGGCATAGGCGCAGGCGTATTTTTCCTGAACAGAGGATATACGTTGAAACTCACATATAAACTGCCTCGTCTGGAAGGATTTATTCTGCCTGCTGTAGAAATAGCTTTATTCGTATTACTGCTGGCTGCTCCGGCATTTATCCATTTTTCCACGGCGGCAAACGCACCGGGGGCAAAACATGCTGCTGTTGCCGTAAGCCTTATTGCCGGTTTAATCGTCGGGGCATTGGCGCAGCGTACGCGTCTGTGCATGGTGGGCGGTATCCGCGACATGATTTTATTTCGCGAAAATAAACTTCTGCTCGGCTTTGTTGCTATTTTAATCAGCGCCTTTGTCTGCAATCTGGTGCTTACCATGATGACGAATACGGTGTATTTCAATCCCGGTTTTGCCGCTCAGCCGATTGCGCATACGGACGGGCTCTGGAATTTTCTCGGCATGTTTCTTGCCGGTTTTGGTTGTGTATTGCTCGGCGGCTGTCCGCTTCGCCAGCTGGTGCTTTCCGGTGAAGGCAATACCGACAGCGCCATCACCGTTATCGGTTTAATCATCGGTGCGGCATTTGCGCATAATTTCGGCCTGGCTTCCAGCGGCGAAGGTCCGACGGATAACGGAAAAATCGCCGTTATAATCGGGATTGTTGTTATAACCGTTATCGCCTGGGTAAATACCATGCAGGCGAAAAAACAGTAAAGGAGATTTTGACATGAAAATCATAGACGCACGCGGTCTTTCCTGTCCGGAGCCTGTCATTATGCTGCGGCAGGCAATGGCGACAAAGGAAAAATCGTATCAGATAATCGTTGATAACCACGCTTCCAAAGAAAATACGATGCGTTACGCCGAACATCAGGGCTATAAAACGGATATAACCGAAAATGACGGCGAATATACGCTGACATTTACAAAATAAGATGAAATATATCGCTACGTTTTATTCTCATTTCGGCGCAATCCGTTTCAAAAAACTGTGTGAAGCACATGATATTTCGGCCAAGGTCATGCCTGTGCCGCGCGATTTGAGCAGCAGTTGCGGTACATGCGTAAAATGCGACGGCGAACTGGTCGCACTCGGTGAAATTCATACGGATGAAGTGGAACAGATTGTAGAAATCACGCACGCAGGTTATCGGATTATCTATCAGGCGGAAGACAGTTAAAACGAAAAACACAGCTTGGAGATGAGCTGTGTTTTTCTGTATGTAAATTTAATTTTTAAATAGGAAATTTAAGGAAGTGATTTTATGGAAATAATGGAAACAGCAGTGAAGTTGACGAAACTTGCCAGCTGTGCCGGTTGCGGGGCAAAAGTCGGCGCGGGTACACTGGTGCATATGCTGAAAGGTTTTCGCACGCACAGCGACCCGAATTTAATCGTTGGCTATGATAAAAGCGATGATGCCAGCGTATATGTGCTGGATGAAAACAGAGCCTTAATTCAGACGACGGATTTTTTTCCGCCGATTGTGGACGACCCGTTTTTATACGGGCAGATTGCCGCCGCCAATGCTCTAAGTGATATTTACGCAATGGGCGGCGAACCGAAATTGGCGCTCAACATCATGTGCATACCGGATAATATGGACGGTACTATGGTGCAGGAAATTCTGCGCGGCGGCTATGATAAAGCGTATGAAGCGGGAGCCATCATCACGGGCGGCCATACTATTCACGGAGCGGAGCCGATTTACGGGCTGGCCGTTTCCGGTTTTGTGCATCCGCAGAAAGTGCTGACGAACAGCAGCGCCAAAGTCGGTGATATACTCATTTTGACAAAGCCGCTCGGTATCGGTATTTTGACGACGGCTGCCAAAGCCGGACTGGTGGAGGAAAATCTGCTGCAGAAGATTTATGCCCAGATGGCGACATTGAATAAAACGGCGCGCGACATCATGGTGAAATATCCGGTTACGAGCTGTACCGACGTTACGGGTTTTGCGCTGCTCGGACACGGTTTTGAAATGGCGCAGGGCAGCGGCTGCACACTGCACATTCTGGCGGACAAAGTACCGTACCATAAAGAAGCGTGGGAATTTGCCGCTATGGGATTTATACCGGCAGGAGCATACCGCAACCGCGAATATGCGGAAAAAGGCGTTTCGCTCAAAGGTGATATTACCCGAACTATGCAGGATATACTGTACGACCCGCAGACGAGCGGCGGTCTGTTAATTGCCGTGCCGGAAAAAGAAGGATTTAAACTGCTGGATAAATTGCGCTTGCAAATTCCTGCCGCCGTTATTATCGGCTACGTAACGGAAAAAGAGGATAATTGGCTCAGTCTGGAAATTTAATACGGGTTTACAGGAGGAAATACATGCAGGATTATTTGACTATATTACAGAAATCAGCGCTGTTTTCAGGAGTCAATCGGCAGGATTTGGCAAAAATGCTCGGCTGTCTGCTGGCAAATATTAAAATGTATGAAAAAAATACGTATATTATTAAAGCCTCGCATACGCTTTGGGAAGTCGGCATCGTTTTAAGCGGCAGAGTCAATATCGTTAAAGAGGATTACTGGGGCAACCGCAGTATATTGGCTTCACTCGCAGCAGGCGAACTGTTCGGCGAGGCGTTTGCCTGCGCTCAGGTGCATTACAATATTTTCAGCGTGGTAGCGGCGGAAAAAACGGAAATCATGTTCATCAATTACGAAAAAATTGCTTCACCGTGTCAATTTGCCTGCAAGTTTCATGCGAAGATAATCTGCAACATGCTCCAGTTGATGGCGCAGAAAAATATCATGCTGACAGCAAAAATCGAGCATTTGACGCAGAAAAACACACGTGCCAAACTTTTATCGTATCTGTCCGCTGAGGCTGTAAAACAGCGTAGCAATACGGTTATCATTCCTTTTAACCGGCAGGAACTGGCGGATTTTCTCTCGGTCGAGCGCAGTGCAATGTCGGCGGAGCTGTCGCGTATGCGGCGGGACGGTCTGATTGACTATACGAAAAACAGGTTTGTTTTGCATAAAAGCGTTTCATTTTAGAAATTTTAAGATAAGAAGCAGTAGGATTGATTTCCTATTGCTTTTTTTATTGTTCGGCTTGACTTTGTTTTAAATCTATGTATAATAATTGGTACTACCAATTATCGAAGTGAGAAGGTTTTGAAGTGGAAAACAGAGAATATTTTGCCGTTCTGCAATACATAAAGACACTCATCATGCAAGGAAAACTGAATATCGGCGATAAATTGCCGACGGAACGTCATCTGTCGGAAACTTTGGCACTCAGCCGCAATACAGTGCGCGATGCCATACGTATCATGAGCAGTATGGGGCTCGTCGAGAGCCGCCAGGGGTCCGGCAATTATCTGTCGAATAAAATCAGCCGCAATATCTCCGCTACAGTCGATTTCATGCTGCTATTAGAGCAGTCCAATTATCTGGAGATAAATCAAATTCGGCGCGCTATTGCGCTGGAATGCTTCCGCAACATTTTTCATAAGTGCACGCCGCGCGATATCCGCCTGCTGCAAAAAGTAGTGGAAAGAATGCAAAATAAAAAACGTCAGGGTCATTACGACAAATTGTTTCATGATATTATCCTGAGAATATCCAACAATAAACTGATGATTAGCATAATGAACGCGCTTTCCGTAATCTGCCAGGATTTAATCGATAATCTGTTTAAACTGGCAAGCTGGGAAACACTGACAAATATCATCAATTCGCATAAACGCATTATCGACAGTATCGTAAAGCGCGACGAAATAGCCGGTTACATGGCTGTGAACGAACATTACGATTTGGTCGATAAAGAAATCTGTAAATGGAAAGAGGCTCTTTAAATGAAATTACTTGAACAATTCGGTATCATATTGACATTGACTTTTATTGTGGAAACGATTAAGGAACTCATTCCGCTGCCTATTCCCGCCAGCATTTACGGGCTTATTCTGATGCTTACGTTATTAAAGCTCAAAATCATTCCGATTATTTCCGTAAAGCACGCCAGCAAATTTCTGTTGGAAACGATGCCTATCATGTTCATTCCGGCAGCCGTCGGTCTCTTGAATACATGGGATGTAATCCGCTCGCTGCTTGTGCCGCTCACACTCGTTGTCAGCCTGTCGACAATCATCGTTATGGTTATTTCCGGTCATATAACGCAGTTCATCATCAATTTTGACAGAAGAAAAGGGGCTTAATATGTTACAGGATTTGATTTTTAACTCAGCATTGTTCGGTCTGATTTTAAGTCTGGTCGCTTATGAAATCGGTTTGCGCATTAAGAAAAAATTAAAATTGGCGATATTCAATCCGCTTTTGATTTCCATAGCCATCATCATTGCTTTTCTGCTGTTTTTCAATATTGACTACGAAGAATACAATAACGGCGCGAAATATCTCGGCTATCTGCTTACGCCTGCCACCATGTGCCTTGCCGTTCCGTTGTATGAACAGCTGGAAATCCTCAAAAAGAATGTGAAAGCCATCATGGCGGGCATTATCTCCGGTGTAATTACGAGTATGAGTTCCATTTTAGCGCTGTCTGTGATTTTTAATTTTTCACATACGGAATACGTTACGATACTGCCGAAATCCATCACGACGGCTATCGGCATCGGCATTTCTGAAGAACTTGGCGGCATTGTCACCATCACCGTTGCTGTCATCATCATAACGGGCATATTCGGCAATATGACGGCGGAATTTGTCTGCAAGATGTTTAAAATCAATGAACCGATTGCGCGCGGCGTAGCTATCGGCTCTTCCGCTCACGCTATGGGAACGGCAAAAGCGATTGAAATGGGACCGATTGAAGCTGCCATCAGCAGTCTGACTATAGCCGTTGCCGGAATTGTAACGGTTGTCGCCGTATCATTTTACGCTACATTATTATAATATTATACTTTGTGTTGAAAATAAAAAACTGCTACACGTTAATTTGTGTAGCAGTTTTTTGTTTTAGAGTTTTTTTACGGCTTCGGAAAGAGGCGGTATAATCTGTTTTTTACGGGACATTACACCCGGCAGATACATAACGGATTTGCTTGCATCCTGTTTAAACGCTTCGCCGATTAAGTTTTTCGGTTCGCCGGAAAACAGCAGATAGCTGCCTTCATTGATGATATCCGTTACGATAACGATGGACATAGCATAGCCTTCTTTTTCGCAAACCTGCGCCATATTGGCAAGAATTTCATCCTGCATAGCCATTACCTGGTCCGTATCCATTACGGAAAGCTGGCTGATGAGCATCGGATAATTGCCGATTTGGAATTCTTTGGAGTCGTTTTTAACGATGTCAGCAGGCGTCATATCGCCTATATCGGCACCGGCTTTCAGCATAGCAAGACCGTATTCTTTATAGTCAACACCGGCGATTTTTGCCAGATATTCTACAGCGTCTTTATCTGCCTGCGTGCAGGTAGGGGATTTGAACAGCACTGTATCGGAAATGATTGCGGACATGAGAAGGCCGGCAATCTGCTGCGGAATTTCCACGCCGTACTGCTGATACATGTTCGTAACGATTGTGCAGGTGCAGCCGACAGGACGGACATTGATGAAAATCGGGTCGCTCGTCTGAAGACCGCCGAAACGGTGATGGTCGATAACTTCAACGATTTTGCCCGATTCAATGCCTTCTACAGCTTGACCGAGTTCGTTATGGTCCGTCAGGATAACGGCCTGTTTTTCCGGCATCATGAATTTGTCCTTGCTTACGATGCCGACGAGTTTGCCGTTTTCCACAACAGGATAGTTGCGGTATTCATTCGTTTCCAAAATGCCTTTAACATCGCTAATCATATCGGTCGGTTTGAATGATACGACATTTTTCGTCATAATGCTGGAAACAGGAGCGCACTGACTGATGAGGCGGGCAGTGCTGTACGTGTCGAATGCCGTGGTGAGCACGATTACATTTTTCGCCTGCGCTTTAGCGATGATTTCAGCGGAAACTTCAGCGCCGCTCGTGATAATCATGCAGGAAACGCCCAGGTCGATACATTTGTCGTAAGCATCTTCCGGTCTGTTGCCGATGATGACGATTTCGCCCGCTTTGATAGTCGAAGCGGCGCGTTCAATACAGCTGGCGATGACTTTGATATCGCCGGTGATTTTGGCGGTATCGTCGCCTTTTACCAGTACGTCGGCTTCGATTACTTTTTCAATGTCAATGATGGAAGCACCGGAAGCGGATACGCTGTCGAGCGTGATTTCCTGGAAATATGCTTTTGCCAAATCGCTGACGCTGGCCATGCCGACGAGGTTGTCGTCTTCGTCCACGACCGGCACGGAACGAAGGCCCGCTTCTTTCATAGCTATGCCCAAAGTGCGGAGATTGTCCGTCGTTTTCACTTTTTCAGTTACATTGATGGCGATATCGCTTACGCGCGGATAAATATCGCTTACAAGCTGCGGAGCCTGTGCCTTGAAATAATCAAGAGCGTATTTCGTTTCTTTATTAATGCTGCCGGCACGAGCTGCTACGACATTTTCAGCGCCCATAGTGCGTTTCAGATTAGCATAGGCGATAGCGGAGCAGATAGAGTCCGTATCAGGATTTCTATGACCGATAACATAAATATTTTTTGTACTCATAGATAAAATAACCTCCATATCTCAAAATATAATTTTATTATATCAATATTGCCCGCATTTTAAAAGCTTTCCGATTGCGAAAACGTGCCCGGTTCTGTATAATCATATTCTATAAGTAGATTTTTATTTAATTTATTCCATGATGAAAGGATTTTTTTATGAAGCCATTACCGAAAGAATATTTCAGCCGTTTAATCCGCGCCGTGGTGGAATTTCAGCTGATTGAAGATAACGACAGAATTCTAATCGGTCTGTCCGGCGGCAAGGACAGCCTGTTCATGGCCTATGCGCTGACGGAATTAAAAAACACCCTGAAGAAAAATTTTTCTCTGGGTGCTATTACCATTAATCCTATGTTTACAAAAGATTTCTCCTGCGAAGCCATGCAGAAATTCTGTGACAGGCTGGATATACCGTATCATATTCATGCGGTTAATATTGCTGAAACGATTGCCAGTCAGGACAATAAAAACGCCTGCTATTCCTGTGCGTTCTTCCGGCGCGGGGCGATAAACGGTTACGCCAAAGAGCACGGCTACAATAAAGTCGCCTATGCGCACAATCATGACGATGCCGTAGAAACATTTTTTATGAATTTATTTTACTCCGGTCAGCTGAAAACGTTCCTGCCGTCGACGTATTTGAGCCGCTCCGATATCACGGTCATTCGTCCGCTGTTGTATTTCCGCGAGGAAGAAATACGCGCTGCACTTTCTCTGCACGGACAGGAACCGTGTGCGCCGCCGTGTCCGTTTAACGGCAATACCATGCGGCAGAAAGCGAAGGAATTGATAGAAACATTGTCTAAAGATAATCCGAAACTGTACGAACATTTGGCGGCCGCTATGCGCGTAACTTCAGTCGGCGATTTATGGCCGGCACCGAAAAGCCGCAAGGAAATGAAACCGTACTACTATAAATTTTTCAAAAATCAACCGCTGTGATTACAATTCCGGCGGTTTTTTTCTTCTGCCGAAAATAAAACGTCTAATTGTCGCCGCACTTTTGCAAAAGATTAAGCGTAAAATTTTCTCATCCCAAAATAAAACATCACCGACAGTTATATTGGTCATCAATACATTACCTCCGTTTCAGATACAAATTCTACTCAAATTATAAAATGTTTATGTAAAAATTTGATTACAATCAAATAAAATTTATGTATGAAAAAAGCTGTGCATATCAATTTATACACAGCTTTATTTATTATACGATTTTATCCAGTTCGGCAAAAAGAGCGTCGATGAGCTTATCTTCCGGCACTTTACCGATGATTTCACCTTTGCGGAACACCAGTCCTTCGCCTTTTCCGCCGGCAATACCGATATCCGCATCGCGTGCTTCGCCCGGTCCGTTTACCACGCAGCCCATGACAGCCACCTTCACCGGTTTTTGCACATTTTCCAACCGTTTTTCTACCTGAGCGGCAATACTTGGTAAGTCGATATTGCAGCGGCCGCAGGTAGGGCAGGAGATGAGAGTTGGTCCGTATTCTTTAAGTCCCAGTGCTTTTAAAATCTCATTGGCGACTTTGACTTCATTTACTGGGTCGCCCGTCAGCGAAATGCGGAATGTATCGCCAATGCCTTCCGCCAACAGCGCGCCGATGCCGACAGCCGATTTTATAATGCCGGTGTTGACCGTGCCTGCTTCGGTGATGCCGAGATGAAGCGGATAATCGACAGTTTCACTCATCAGACGGTACGCATCCAGTGTAAGCGGTACATCATGCGCTTTTAGAGAAATTTTTATATCGTGAAAATCCAGTTTTTCCAGAATACGCACATGCTCCATGGCGCTTTCCACCAGAGCCTGCGCCGTAACCTTGCCGTATTTTGCCAGCAGTTTCTTGTCGAGTGAGCCGGCGTTTACACCAATACGTATCGGGATATGCTTCGTTTTCGCCGCTTCCACTACGGCTTTTACCCTGTCTTCATCGCCGATATTGCCCGGATTTATGCGCAGAGCGTCAATGCCCTGTTCAATCGCTTTAAGCGCCAGTCTGTAGTCAAAATGAATATCGGCAACGAGCGGGACATTTACCTGTTTTTTGATATTGGCGATATTTTCCGCCGCCGCCATATCCGGCACGGCAAGACGCACAATATCGCAGCCGGCTTTTTCCAGTGCTTTAATCTGCGCCACAGTCGCTGCCGTATCCGTTGTTTTCGTATTCGTCATTGACTGCACTGAAATCGGCGCACCGCCGCCGATTTTCACATTGCCGATGGAAATTTGGCGAGTTTGTTTTCTTTTTATCATAAAAATTACTTCCTTAGTTAATATTTCTATTTGCCGAGCTCTTTATTTGTTAAAGACCTCGAAATAAAGAAAGTGCTGATTCGGCACAATATATGTTAAAGATAGCTATTTATTAATTTATTCTCATATTGCGCCGGGCAATTTTTCTTTGAACGCAAAGAAAAGTTGCCGAAAAAGAAACCTTTTGATTCGTGCCCTGCTAAGAGATTTTCACTTTAAGAAAACAGTTTTTTATTTTTAACGTTCAAAAACTCGCTTACGCTCAAACATTTGAACTAAAAACAGAAATAAAAAACTGTTTTCTTAATAGCTGAAGCTACCGTGAAAATCTCCAACGCAGACAAAATTTAGCATGACTAACAAATTGCAGTGTCAACAACTCAAATTTTAGTTCCTGCTGGAAATGGAAGGCACGAGCCAAATTCCAAATGTTTCGAGCCGTTGTACTGTCGCTCCATTTACGAGAGCTACGAAGGCTTGCCTAGTGCAGCGTTAGCGAAACGTTAAAAATGTTTCTTTTTGGTTCGTTTTTCTTTGTATCAAAGAAAAATGAACGTACTTTATCCGAATAATCGTCCTAAATCCTGTGCTGTTGCGAAAAACATCAGTGATAACAGCAGTATAATTCCTGCCATTTGTACGACGCGCACGTATTTAGCTTCAATCGGCTTGCCGCGCAGTGCTTCGACCAGAAGGACTACGAAATGGCCGCCGTCAAGTGCTGGTATCGGCAGCAGGTTGATTATGCCGAGGTTCAGACTCAACAGAGCTGCAAACTGTAGCAATGGTACAATACCGAGGTGCGCCGCCTGACTTGTCATCTGCGCCACGCCGACCGGACCGGACAGTTCAGCTGCCACACTGCCGGTTATCATGCCGACAAGTGCGCTGTACATTTGGTAGATTATGTTTATTACCGTAGCAAAAGCCAGCACAATTGAGTCGATAAAACCGACGCTTTGCGTCTGCACCGGCTCTGTTACGCCGATTAGAGCGCGTTTGGCTTGTTCATCGTATTTCGGCACGACGGAAGTCGTCATCGTTTCATTGTCGCGTATAAATTCGACGCTTAAAACCTTGCCGTCCTCGCCCTGCACTTTTTCCACGAAATTCGTCCAGCTATCGACCGGTTCGCCGTTAATGCTTATGATTTTATCACCCATCTTCAGTCCGGCCTGACTTGCCGCTTGGCCTTCCATGACCTGACCGAGTACTGGCTCGTTAATCGGCGTTTGAATACCGTTAAAGAAAAATATTCCGGCAAAAATCAGAAACGGCAGAATGAAGTTCATAACTGACCCGGCCAGAATAACAATCATTCTTGCCCATACGGGACGCGCCCAGTAGGCTCTGTCGCCCGCGTCTTCGTCCATGTCCTTTTCCATGCCGGCAATTCTGTTGAAACCGCCGAGCGGAATGCTACGCACTGAATAAACTGTTTCGCCTTTTTGCCTGCTCCAGATTTTCGGACCGAAGCCGATGGCAAATTCATCTACGCGCATTCCCGTTTTTTTCGCTGTAATGAAATGACCGAACTCATGTACTAAAACTAGTAGACCAAACACAAATACAATTGCAATGGTGCTTATTAACATCTCTTACTCAATTTCTCCTTTACATTCTGTCGCGTTATCGCATCAATTTCAAATAAATCTTCCAATTTCGGCGAAACGAGAGTTATATGCGAAAGCATCTCATCTTCTATTATGTCATAGATATCGAGAAAACGTATCTGTTCATTCAAAAACGCCGCTACCGCGATTTCATTCGCCGCATTCATCACGCACGGCATGGAGCCGCCGATTTTGCCCGCTTCATAGGCAAGTGCCAAGCCGCGGAACGTATCGGTATCCGGTTTTTCAAATGTCAACGGCCGCATTTGCCAGAAATCAAGCTTCGGGGCGACACATTCCATTCTTTCCGGATAAGTCAGCGCATACTGTATCGGCAGGCGCATATCGGTGGAGGCAAGCTGGGCAATAACCGAGCCGTCTGCATACTGCACCATGGAATGAACAATGCTCTGCGGATGAACGACGACTTGAATATTATCATACGATACGCCGTAAAGCTGTTTTGCCTCGATGACTTCAAGTCCCTTATTCATCAAAGTAGCGCTGTCAATTGTTATTTTTCTGCCCATTTTCCATGTAGGATGGTTTAAGCACTGTTTAACCGATACATTTTGCAGCTCTTCTTTCGTTTTACCGCGGAACGGACCGCCGGAAGCCGTCACGAGCAGTTTGTCGACTTTTGCCATATCCTCGCCGTGGAGGCATTGGAACAGCGCGCCGTGTTCGCTGTCAATCGGCATGATTTCAATATTTTTTTCTTTCGCTTTCTGCATGACGAGCTCACCGGCAACGACGAGCGTTTCCTTATTGGCAAGCGCGATATTCTTGCCGGCATCGATTGCCGCCATCGTTGGACGTAATCCGGCGAAGCCCATTAAAGAGGTAACGACTGTGTCGATTTTATCATTTACAACGCCTTCGATTAAACCCTCTTCACCGCAAAGAAGCTGCGTTTTTCCGCTGTAACGCGCTTTTAGTTTTTCATACGCATTTTTATCATTCAATACGGCAATACTCGGCGCAAACTCTTCTATCTGTTTTTCCAAAAGTTCATCATTGTTGTTTGCCGCCAGAACTTCTATTTTTAAAATATCACTGTGATTTCTAACCACATCGAGCGTCTGTGTGCCGATAGAACCGGTTGAACCAAGTACAGCTATTTTCTTCATATAAATAATTCTCCTTTAAAAGCCCAGTAAAAATACAGCCGCGTAATAAACGAGCGGAGCCGTAAACAGCAGACTGTCGAAGCGGTCAAGTACGCCGCCGTGTCCCGGAATTAAATTGCCCGAGTCCTTGATGCCTACATACCGTTTAAAGCACGACTCTACCAAATCGCCCAAAGTGCCGATTACAGCGATGAGCGCGCCCATAATGAGCATGGCAGTTAAATCAAAGCCGAAGAAGCTGCCCAAAGCGGCCATGCAGAGCATTGTACCGATAATACCGCCGATAAATCCTTCCACGCTTTTTTTCGGGCTGATGACAGGACACAGACGGTGTTTACCGATACTGCAGCCGACAAAATAAGCAAATGTATCGCTTGCCCATGTGCCGATGAAAGTCAGCCATACGAGCACACAGCCTGCCGTGAAATCGCCGAGCAGGGAATTTGTTACGAGCGCTGTGTCGCCGCCCAGATTGCGCAGTGCCGCCAAATGGTAAAACGGCAACGCAATGTAGATAATTCCCGCCAGCATGATACAAGCCTGATGTACGGCAAACGAAGCATGATTGAATATCATCTTGAAAAAGACGAACATGAGTACCATCATAAACGGAAACATTACATACTGCGGCAGCAAGATAGCCTGCAAAATCGCATATACAGTCAGTCCTGCGCCGAACGGAGCCGGTATATTAATACCTTTATGACCGAAAGCATGTGCATATTCCCGCCATGCCAGCATGGCAAGAATGAGCACTGCCGCTATGAACAGCCAGCTGCCCGTCTGTATTATAATTCCGGCAGCTATAATCCCAACAATACCACTGATAATTCGTGTCAGCAAAATACACACCGCCTTAATCTATTTATTATCCAGACCGCCGAAACGTCTGTCTCTATGCTGAAAATCAATCAGCGCCTCGATAAATTCCTCCGGCGTAAAATCCGGCCAGTTCGTCTTTGTAAACCAGAATTCCGCATACGCCGACTGCCACAGCAGAAAATTGCTCAGGCGCATATCGCCGCTGGTGCGTATCATCAAATCCACCGGCGGCAGATTTTGTGTATATAAATTATCTTCGAATATTTTATCGTCAATCTGCTCTACGCTGAGCGAGCCGTTCTTCACCTGCTGCGCTATATTTTTTACAGCCGTGATAATCTCGTCGCGTCCGCCGTAGTTTACAGCTACATTGAATTGAATACCTGTATTGTCTCTGGTGATTTCTTCTGCCCGGCGGAATTCTTTCACCAGTTTTGCCGGTAATTCATCAATTTTACCGATAAATTTCAATCGAACGTTATTTTCACATAATTCATCAATTTGAGCTGCCAAAAAACTTGAAAACAGACTCATTAAAAATGTTACTTCCGTTTTCGGTCTTTTCCAGTTTTCCGTAGAAAACGCATAAATTGTTAAGACCGGAATTTTTAAATTAACGCATGTTTTAAAGATATTTTTCAGTGTCGTTGCTCCCGCTTTATGGCCGGAAGTTCTGATAAGACCCTTGCCGGTTGCCCAACGACCATTTCCGTCCATTATTATGCCAACATGCCGGGGCAATTTATTCAAATCCAATTTATCCATCAACACTACATTGACCCCCACTACCTGTTTTGAAAAAATCTATATAAAATTAGCCCCTCTTATCAAAACAGAGGGGCCACGCATGAAAATAATTATGCTTCAATAGCACCTGCAGGGCAACCAGCTTGACATGCACCGCATTCAACGCACATATCAGGGTCAATTTCATAATGGTTTTCACCTTCAGAAATTGCACCTACAGGACAAGTGCCAGCGCAAGCACCGCAAGAAATACAATCATCAGTAATTTTGTAAGCCATTCTAGGACACCTCCTTTCGCATCTTAGCAGCAGCAGTAAGCTCTAAAATGCCGCTTTCCAGCTCTCTTGCTCTAATAATATACAATTTGCCCGGGTCGACTTTAAAGTAACCCTTTATCGGCACAGTATAATTTATCTTAAATTTTATATTATTAGCATTTAATCTTTCAATCACGTCAATAGCAGGTAATCCTACGTATTCCATAACTATTATACTTCCATTATTTCTTTTTCTTTGTCAGCTCTGGCAATATCGATTTCCTTAATATATTTGTCAACGATTTTCTGCACATCTTCCTGACCTTTTTTAGCTTCGTCTTCCGTAATGGATTTAGCTTTTTCCAGTTTCTTAATTGCATCGTTGGCATCGCGGCGGATATTGCGTACGGCCACTTTAGATTCTTCAGCGCGTTTGTTCAGCGTTTTAACGAGGTCTTTGCGGCGTTCTTCCGTAAGCTGCGGAATGTTTAAACGGATAACGCTGCCGTCGCTGTTCGGGTTTAAGCCCAAATCGGATTTGGTGATGGCTTTTTCGATTTCACGCAGCATCGGTTTTTCCCACGGTTGGATAACAATCATGCGCGGTTCTGGTACGGAAATGTTTGCTACCTGATTTACCGGCACTAAAGAACCATAATATTCCACCGAAACTTTATCCAAAAGTGCAGGAGTTGCACGGCCTGCTCTAAGTGAAGCAAATTCCGCTTTAGCGGCGGTCAGTGCTTTTTTCATACGCTCTTCTTGTGTTTTAATTACTTCTTTTACCATATTATGCTTTACCTCCAACAGTTGTACCTATATTTTCACCTAAAGCAGCTTTGACGATATTTTCATGGTCGTCAATATTGAATACTACTAAAGGAATTTTATTGTCCATGCAAAGACTTGTAGCCGTAGAATCCATTACAGCCAGACCGCGGTTCAATACTTCCATGTATTCGAGACTGTCGAACTTTTTCGCCTGCGGATTTTTGTTCGGGTCGGAGTCATATACGCCGTCCGTGTTTTTCTTGCCCATTAAGATAACTTCGGCTTCGATTTCAGCAGCGCGCAGTGCAGCTGTAGTATCGGTCGAAAAATACGGATTGCCCGTACCGGCACCGAAAATTACGACTCTGCCTTTTTCCAAATGACGAATAGCTTTGCGGCGAATATACGGTTCTGCCACCTGGCGCATTTCAATTGCAGACTGAACTCTGCTGTCGATACCCATGCTTTCAAGTGCATCCTGAAGAGCCAGTGCGTTCATGACGGTTGCAAGCATACCCATATAATCAGCAGTTGCTCTGTCCATGCCCTTATTGCTGCCAGCAAGGCCGCGCCAGATATTTCCGCCGCCGACAACGATAGCTACTTCAATGCCGAATTCACGTACTTTCTTTATCTGTTTAGCGATAGATTCCACAACTTCCGGATTGATACCGTATCTTTGTTCTCCGGCCAAAGACTCCCCACTAAGTTTGAATACTATGCGTTTGTATTTAACATCAGCCACAATAAAACCCTCCATCATTATTAATAAAAAACAATCTGTTAAATATCTTTACTTATTTTATCATATATCAATAACAAACGGTAGCTATAATTTTTCTATTTGTTAAGGTATAAGATAAAATTTAAATAGGTTGTGATATACAAAATCAATCTAGATTTTTGCATATATTTCATAGCAATTATATCATGATGTCAAAATATGATGTCAGAAATCGTCTGACTAAAAGTGTTAGAAAAATAAAAAAGCGTCGCAACACTAATTGCGACGCGGACTGGCAGTTGGTGACCCACCGGGGAATCGAACCCCGAACCTGCTGATTAAGAGTCAGATGCTCTACCAATTGAGCTAGTGAGTCATTGAGAACATTAACTATTATACTGCTCAATTATTATTTTTGCAAGAGGTTATTTAAAATTTTTTACTGTTTTCTAAATGTAATTTTGCCGGTTATTTCATCCATATCATCGACAATTGCTAGAGATTCTAGATGAACACCGGCTGCACGAAGCTGTGCCCCGCCTTCCTGGAAGCCTTTTTCGATAACAATTCCTGCTCCGACAAGTTTGGCATTTGCCATTTTTACTATTTCGATGAGACCTTTCATAGCGTTTCCGTTGGCTAGAAAATCATCGATTAATAAAACTTTGTCATCTTTTGTCAGGAATTTCTGCGATACGATTACATCATATGTTTTGTTGTGAGTAAATGATGTTACTTTACTGGTATAAACGGCACCGGCTATATTTTTGGATTTGCTTTTTTTGGCAAAGACAACAGGTACATCGAAATATTCGGCGACAACGCAGGCAATGCCGATACCGGATGCTTCGATGGTTAATATTTTCGTTATTTCTTCATTGGCAAAGAGACGTTTGAATTCTTTGCCGATTTCCTTAAATAATCTAACATCCATTTGATGATTTAAAAAACTGTCGACTTTTAAAACATTTCCTTCCTTAACGATACCGTCTTTTTGTATTCTTTCTTCCAGCAACTGCATGGGGCTTTTCCTCCTAAAAAACTTTCCGTCGTAAAAATATTTAAATATTATTGTACACGAAGTAAGCTATTTTTTCAAATGTGTTTCGAAGTTTTGCTGTTAAGGATTTTGCAGACGGTTAAAATTGAGAAAATGTCTTTATCAACGGATGATTTTTAAATTTAAATGTAGACAATTTGTCAGTACGTTAATATATTTTAATGTAGTGTTTGGATTATATGTGATGTGTTAGATGATTTTTAACACGTTTGTATTTTCTATAGAATATTGTATACAGTATTTAATTGTAAATACGTAAAAAAACTCTAGGCAAAACGGGGCTTGTCGTGCTATAATAAACCTCGTCAACAAGATAACAAGGTGAATATAAGTAATATTTATACATATTTCGTTATCTTTTGTTTTTTATTTTCTGTTTATAACGATACATTTTTTATAAGGGGTTGTATTTTACATTATGAGTTTAAAAAATGCTTATTTACAAAAAGTTTACGACAAAGTTGTTGCTAAAAATCCGGGTGAAGCAGAATTTCACCAGGCTGTATATGAAGTTTTAGAATCCATTACTCCTGCTATTGAAAAAAATCCGGCTTATGAAAAAGCCAATATCATCGAACGCATGGTTGAACCGGAACGCATGATTACTTTCCGCGTTACTTGGGTTGACGACAACGGCAACGTGCAGGTAAACCGCGGTTACCGCGTACAGTTCAATTCCGCTATCGGACCTTACAAAGGCGGTCTTCGTCTCCATCCGTCCGTTTGCGCTTCCGTTATTAAATTCTTAGGTTTTGAACAGGTTCTTAAAAACTCCTTGACAACTCTTCCTATGGGCGGCGGCAAAGGCGGCAGCGATTTTGACCCGAAAGGCAAATCCGATATGGAAATCATGCGTTTCTGCCAGAGCTTCATGACTGAACTGGCTAAACATATCGGTGCAGATACAGACGTACCGGCAGGAGATATCGGTGTCGGCGCTCGTGAAGTCGGCTATCTGTTCGGTCAGTACAAACGTCTCCGCAACGAATTTACAGGCGTGCTCACCGGTAAAGGCTTAAGCTTCGGCGGTTCTCTCGTTAGAACGGAAGCTACAGGTTACGGTCTGTGCTATTTCGTAAAAGAAATGCTCAAAGACAATGGTCAGGAATTTGCCGGTAAAGAAGTTCTCGTATCCGGTTCTGGTAACGTTGCCATCTATGCAGCTGAAAAAGCTACGCAGTTCGGTGCGAAAGTTATCGCTATGAGCGATTCCAACGGCTACGTTGTAGATAAAAACGGTATCAACCTCGATGTTATGAAACAGATTAAAGAAGTTGAACGCAAACGTATTAAAGAATACGCTGCACGTGTAGAAGGCGCTGAATATCATGAAGGCTGCAAAGGCATCTGGACTGTAAAATGCGATATCGCTCTTCCTTGCGCAACTCAGAATGAAATCGACCTTGAAAGTGCTAAAGCTCTCGTTGCTAACGGCTGCTTCGCTGTCGGCGAAGGTGCAAACATGCCTTCCACTATCGACGCTATCAACTACTTCCTCGACAATAAAGTTCTCTTTGCTCCGGCAAAAGCTGCTAATGCAGGCGGCGTAGCTACTTCTGGTCTGGAAATGAGCCAGAACAGCGAACGTTTAAGCTGGACATTCGAAGAAGTTGATGCTAAACTGCACGGCATTATGGTAAATATTTACAACAATGCTGCAACTACAGCTAAAGCATACGGCTGCGAAGGCAACCTCGTTGTCGGCGCAAACATTGCCGGCTTCCTGAAAGTTGCTGATGCTATGCTCGCTCAGGGTTACGCTTATTAATAAATTGAATACGCTTTAAAATGGCAGGAGGTAGTTCTCCTGCTGTTTTTATTTTCAGCTCTTTTCTTCATTAAATATAAAGCAATATATTATTAAAACATCAAACCTGTAGCCAGCAGTATAATAGTTTATATTCGTTCGATGTTGTCACTTAACCTCACTAAATATAAACTATTATACTGCTTTAGAAAATTAACTAATACAACGGATATATAAAACTATTCAATGATTGCTCAAAATATGATAGAATGGAGACAGTTTATTTTGAAAATGGGGTGAAAAAATGAAAGTTACCAGAGAAGATGTAGAAAACGTAGCTCTTTTATCCCGTCTTAGCATTGATGAAAAAGATATGGATAAAAACATACAGGAGCTCAGCGATTTTCTTGAATATGTAGATAGATTACAGCAGGTGGATACGGAAAACGTAATGCCTACTGCTCATGTACTGCCAATTCAGAACGTATTCCGCGAAGACGTGGTAAAACCGTCGCTTGACCGTGATTTGGCTCTGTCCAATGCGCCGGAAAGTGAAGACGGTTATTTCCGTGTTCCAAAAATCATTGAAGAATAAAAGGAGGCTTTGGCGTGGAATTATTTAATAAAACAGCGCATGAGCTTCATGCCATGCTCGTTAATAAAGAAATTTCCGCTGTAGAAATCACCAAAGACGTCATCTCTCGTATGGAAGCTACTGACGATAAAGTAAAAGCATACATCACTAAAACGGCCGATTATGCTCTCGCTCAGGCGGCAAATGTCGATGCCGACATCGCAGGCGGTGCCAATATCCCTGTATTGGCAGGTATTCCGGCAGCTATCAAGGACAATATCTGCACAAAAGGGCTGAAAACAACGTGTGCTTCGTACATGCTCGAAAACTTCGTGCCGCCGTACGACGCAACGGTTATGGAAAAAATCCTGCATCAGAAACCGGCTCTTTTGGGCAAATTGAATATGGATGAATTCGCCATGGGCGGTTCGACGGAAAACTCCGCATTTTTCCCGACGCACAATCCGTGGAATTTGGACTGCGTACCGGGCGGGAGCTCCGGCGGCAGCGCGGCGGCCGTTGCAGCAGGCAGCGCCGTTTGGGCACTCGGCTCCGACACGGGCGGTTCTATTCGCCAGCCGGCATCTTTCTGCGGCGTTGTCGGATTGAAACCGACGTACGGCCGCGTATCGCGTTACGGTCTTGTGGCGTTTGCGTCCTCGCTTGACCAGATTGGACCTGTAACGCGCGATGTGGAAGACTGCGCTCACGTTATGAATGTTATCGCCGGTCATGACGAAAAAGACTCGACCTGCGTAAATCAGGCTGTGCCGGATTATACGAAATCGCTCGTAAACGATATCAAAGGACTGAAAATCGGTCTGCCGAAAGAATATTTCATCGACGGCATGGACGAAGATGTAAAAAAAGCGATTAATAACGCTATTGAAGATTTGAAAAAACTCGGTGCGGAAGTAGTGGAAATTTCCCTGCCGCATACGGATTATGCCATATCCACATATTATTTAATCGCTCCGGCGGAAGCATCGACCAACTTGTCGCGCTATGACGGTGTAAGCTACGGTGCGCGCGTACCGGGCGAAGATATTATCGCCATGATGACGAATACCCGTACGGCAAAATTCGGTAAGGAAGTAAAACGCCGTATCATGATTGGCAACTATGCTTTGAGCGCCGGTTATTACGACGCTTATTATTTGAAAGCGCTGAAAGTAAGAACGCTCGTTAAACAGGATTTTGACGAAGCATTCAAAAACGTTGACGTGATTTTAGCTCCGGTAGCACCGACACCGGCTTATAAAATCGGCTCGATGGCCAATGACCCGCTCAAGATGTATCTGATGGATATATTCACTGTACCGCTCAACCTTGCAGGTCTGCCGGGCATTTCCATTCCGTGCGGCATGAGCAGAAACAATATGCCGATTGGTATGCAGTTCATCGGTAAAGCGCTCGATGAGGAAACAATCATCCGCGCCGCTTATACTTATGAAGTAAATCACGATTATGCCAATAAAATTGCACAGGGGGTAGAATAATGAAATACGAAGCAGTTATCGGTCTGGAAATTCACAGCGAATTAAAAACCAATACGAAAATTTTCTGCGGCTGCGCTACTTCCTTCGGTGCTGACCAGAATACGCATGTCTGCCCAGTCTGCCTGGGACTGCCGGGCGTTCTGCCGGTCGTAAACAAGCGCGTTGTGGAATTTGCCATCAAAGCTGGTCTGGCGCTCAACTGCACCATCAACAAATTCAGCAAATTCGACCGCAAAAACTATTATTATCCTGATTTGCCGAAAAACTTCCAGACTTCCCAGTATGATTTGCCGATTGCCGAACACGGCTACGTGGATATCGAAGTGGAAGGCAAGAAAAAACGCATTCGCATAACGCGCATTCATATGGAAGAAGACGCCGGCAAACTCGTTCATTCCGGTACGACGATTAAGGACTCTGCAAGCTCCAACGTCGATTACAACCGTACGGGCGTACCGCTCATTGAAATCGTTTCCGAGCCGGACATGCGCACACCGGCGGAAGCGCGCGCTTACATGGAAAAAATCCGCTCCATTTTGCAATACATTGATGTTTCCAACTGCAAAATGGAAGAAGGCAATCTGCGCGCCGACGTAAACGTATCGCTCCGCCCGGAAGGCAGCGATAAGCTCGGCACGAAAGTGGAAATGAAAAACCTCAACTCTTTCAAAGTTGTGGAAGACTCGTTGGAATATGAAATCGAACGCCAGAACGAAGTTTTGGAAGACGGCGGCATACTCATTCAGGAAACGCGCACATGGGATGACGGACGCGGCATTACACTGTCAATGCGCAGCAAGGAAAAGGCGCAGGATTACCGCTACATGCCGGAACCGGATTTAGTGCCGATTGTTACGACGGACGAACAGATTGAAGAGTTCAGAAAACAGCTGCCGGAACTGCCGGATGCCCGCAAAGCGCGTCTTGTCGGCGAATACGGTCTGCCGGAATACGATGCGGAAATCATCACGGCAACGCGCGCCATGGCGGAATACTTCGACGCGGCGGTTGCTGCCGGTGCTGACGCTAAACTTGCTTCCAACTGGATTATGGGCGAACTGTCCAAACATCTGAATGCCGGTGAAATGACGATTGAAAACAGTCCTGTGTCGGCGCAGAATTTGGCGGCGCTTATCGCTTTAATCGGCAAAGGAACTATTTCTTCCAAAATCGCTAAGAAAGTATTTGAAGAAATGTGGTCCTCCGGCGATAACCCGGAAAAAATCGTTAAGGAAAAAGGCCTTGTACAGATTACTGATACGAAAGCTATCGAGGCAATCGTAGACAAAGCTATCGCTGATAATCCGAAAGCCGTATCCGATTATCCGAAATCCATGGGCTTTTTAGTCGGACAGGTTATGAAAGCAAGTAAAGGAAAAGCAAATCCTGGTCTTGTAAACAAACTCATTAAAGAAAAATTAGGCTGAAAATAAAAGCAGGGTATTAGCCCTGCTTTTTTATTTTGTCTGATGATTGGTGCGGTACTGGCGCGGCGTGCATTTATTGCTGCGCCGGAACAGTTCGATATAATAGCTGACGCTGTTGAAGCCGCACTGAAAAGCAATCTGCGTTATGGTGTATGAACTGTTTTGCAGCAGATATTTGCTTTTTTCCAGACGGTAGCTGTTGAGAAAATCAATCGGTGTCTGCTTGATGTATTTGCGGAACAGCTGGCAGCATTTATTGCGGCAGACACCGGCGGAAGCGGCTATCTGTGCCAGAGAGATATTTTCCTGATAATTTTCGTAAATGAACGAAACCATATTTTTGGCAGTATTTATTTCCATATCGGCATCGATTTTATTCGTATCCAAATCATCTTTAAGCAGATTGAAATATTCCTGCCAAAGAAAATAGACTGTGCCGAAATATTGCAGCAATGTATGCTTATTTTTCTTTGGCGAGAGATTTACCAGTTCCTGCATATAGGTGAAGATTTTACTCGTATGTATATCGTCGGCAGGCAGAATGATTTTATCGAGTGAAGCGTTATTGATGACCGGCTCGACAAAATCGGTAAAGACGGCGGTATTATGCTTGAAGACGGCCGGATTGATAAGGATACAGAAAAATTCGCAGTCGTCATCGCCGTTGGCGTAGCCCTGATGAAACTGGCGCGAACTGATAATGAGGATATCGCCTTTTGTCAGGGTATATGTTCTGCCGTTTACATACTGTTTCATGGAGCCGTGCAGAATGCCGATAAATTCCACGTCGTCATGCCAGTGACAGAGCGATTTGCGTTCTGCATAGTCGGAGAGAAAATTTCGCTGTGCGTATACGGGAACGGCGGGATTATTATACGGAACGACTTCTGAAAAATCGTTCATTATATTAGTCGTAATCATGTTAATTTCCTCGTAGATACAATTGTTATAAAAAATAAAGTAAATAGTGATAGATTTTATATTTATTATACAATATTATGACAATAGCAAGGGAGGAATTTATAATGATTGCGGATTATCATATACACAGTGAATTCAGCGACGACTCGACGTGTCCGATGGAGACGGTCATACAGTGCGCGATAGCGCGGCAGCTGGATGAAATCTGTTTCACTGAACACATCGATTACGGCGTAAAGACGGATTTAAACTGCGACTGTGCCAAATCGCTGGCTAAGTTTAACGAATATAAGGAAAAATATCGGGATAAAATCACTTTAAAATGGGGCATGGAATTCGGCATACAGACAGGTACGATTGCGCAGTATGAAGCGACTTTTACCGAATATCCGTTTGATTTTATCATCTGTTCGTGCCATCAGGTCGACAATCTGGAATTTTGGAACTACGCATACCAGGAAGGAAAATCACAGGCGCAGTACAATCTGAATTATTACGCAGAAATCTTAAAAGTAATTCAGAAATATAAAAATTACAGCGTGCTCGGTCATCTCGACATGATAAAACGCTACGACAGCTGCGGTGAGTATCCGTTTATTAAGGTAGCACCGATTATTGAGGAGATTTTAAAACAGGTCATCGCCGACGGTAAGGGCATCGAAGTGAATACTTCGTGCTACCGTTACGGGCTGAAGGATTTGACGCCGTCGCGGGATATTTTGAAAATGTATCGGCAGCTGGGCGGCGAAATCATCACTATCGGTTCGGACGGGCACAGTGAAGAGCAGTACGGTTTTAAAATTGCCCAGACGCAGCAGATTTTAAAGGATTTAGGCTTTAAATATTTTTACACGTACGATAAAATGCAGCCGACGGCGCATAAATTATAAATATAATATATAGAAGGAAGTTGATTGTTATGAAAATCGACCATGTTGCCATGTATGTCTGGGATTTGGAAGGTGCAAAAGAATTTTTTGTCCGCTTTTTTCAGGCTAAGCCGAATGATATGTATCACAATCCGAAGACGGGATTGAAAACGTATTTTCTATCGTTTGACGACAGTTCGCGTCTGGAAATAATGAATAGACCGGATATGAAGGAAAAACCGCTTGATATATTCTATCAGGGATTAATTCATCTGTCGTTTAAACTCGGTTCAAAAGAAAAAGTGGATGAGCTGACGAAGAAGCTGCATGAAGCGGGATATGAAGTGTTGAGCGGTCCGCGCGTAACGGGCGACGGCTATTATGAAAGCTGTATTTTGGCATTTGAAAATAATCTGCTGGAACTTGTAGCGTAATATAAAAGGGTATTTGTTTTAAGACAAATACCCTTTTTGCGTTAGAGAACGGAAAAGAACAGATTTATTAAAATCGGCACGGCGACGGAACACAGTACGCCGTTTATGACGGATATGATGATGAATTCCTCGCCGCTGTATTTTATCAGCATGGGCAGCGTCGTATCTTCGCTCGTCGCTCCGGCGGCGGCGATGGCGCAGTAGGTGTTCAGGTATTTTACGAGCAGCGGTATCATTAAAAAGGCGATGAATTCGCGCATCAGGCTGCTCAAAAAAGCAATTGTACCGATTTGAGCGGAGGAAAGAGCTTCCAGCATTACGCCGGACAAACTGTACCAGCCCATAGCGGCGCCGATGGAAAGGCTGTCGACTGCCCGCATATCGAAGATAAGGCCGCAGACAAATCCGCCGAATACGGAGCCGATAGTAACGCCTATCGGTATCAAGAGTATGCTCAGGTTGTAGTTTCGTATTTTCTGGATAATCGTTTCATTCATGCCGACGCTTATGCCGACGGAGAACATCAGAAGGTACAGCAGATAGTCGGCGATTGTGCCGAGCAAGCCGTGATACTGTGCTGAGAAGATAAACTGTCCGCTGATTATCCCCAGTATGAGGGCAATCAAGGCGATGTACACCATTATTTATGCCCCCTTATGATGAATTTCCGGCTGAAAAAATACACGACGCCGACGGAAAAAGCCGTCGGAATGATAGCGAATATCAGGCTCTGCACGCCCATGGTCAGCATTTTCTGTGCAAAATCGTCGATACTGCCCAGATTTACTCCCATGATGAAAATAATCAGCGCGACGATGATGACCTGTATTTTTCCGTTCAGTACGGCAATATTTTTCTGAGCGGAATTTTTCAGCCGCAGCATGAAATAGCCGGCAATTACGCCGACAAGCATAATTAAAGTTTCAATCAATATAGTTAGCTCCCTTGCAATAATTTTACGGCAATCGGTATAAATTAAGATGTGCCTGCAAATAGATTTCAAATGTGCGCGGCCACGGGAAAAACGCTTCCGCCTGCACATAGCGCACAGTCAGTTTATAAATTCCCTCCGGTGTCTGAACGTATATCGGCTGCTGCGCCGCCCGGCTGTGCCAAAGACACCATGCCCGCTCGTTCATATCCTGCTGCAGCAAGTCGTTCATCCAGAGGTAGTTGTGCTCCATATCCAGGTCGTTCACATTTTCATAGCCGTGCAGGCGCAAGGTGGTATTTATCACGTCGATTACTTCCTTCAGATAATAATAATCATCCAGTATGCGGTTATACAGCAAACTCAGGCGGTTGTATTCCAGCGTCAGAATATCGTTCGTTGTGTTGAACTGCGGCCGCGCCGCTTTATAAATGACGGCATTGGCCAGCGCCGTACCGATGGAATTGCTTGCCGTATTCCAGCCGGCGTAGCAGGTCAGTTCGTTTATCGGCACATTTTCCGCCAGAAGCTGCGGAAACAGCGTTTCACCGGCGGAGAAATGTTTGCTGAGGTCGACAAGGGCTACTTTTTTTCCTTGTGCAAGATATTTTTTTATTTCCAGAGCCGCTTTACGGCGCGTATTTAAATTATCATCATTGCCGATAAATACGTACAGGATAAGACCGGCTTTATCCGGCGAATTTACCTCCACTGCTTCGGACATGATTAATTTTTCCCGAACCGTAGAGCCGACTGAGCCCGCCATAAACGGCATAATTGTGCCGACGGCCTTTTCGTCGTTGTAGGCGACGTAGACTTTAGGACGGTACTGCGTCTTTGCCTGCACGAAATTCGCCAGCAGCGACAGCGCCACTTCATCGGCTCCTTTCGTAATCATTACCTTGTCTGCCGGTACATGCAGTGCGTGCAGATAATTTTGCAGGCTGCGCTTTTCCATATTGGGAACGCCGAAATCCTCGCCGTCATCCTGCCCGATGACGAATTTTGTCAGCGTATTTTCCTGCGTGAGCCGGATTAAGTCCTTGTTCATAGCCGTGTTTTTCTTGAACAAATCGAGGTAGATATGCAAATCGTTTTCGTCAATATCCTCTTTCAGTTCATCGACAAGTTTCATGTCGTCGATATTTTGAAAAATGCTTATCTCGTCGATAAGGCGGGAAATTTTGATGATTTTCTTGCTGTCGCTCTCCAGCGTCGGTGTCGGCGTAATGCGCGGCAGAATGTTAAAAGCGTAAATCGGCTTGTCGCCAGCCTTTTGGCGCAGCTTGTGCAGAAAGTTTACGAGCTCAGTCCGTTCTGCGTCCGTCGTCTGCGCCTCACGCGAAGCCAACAGCCCGCCGTGCAGCAGCTGGTCGACGGAAATAATCGCACCGTCAGCCTGCGCAATATTTTCCAACAGCCATTTCTGAACGGCTTTACTGTCGCCTTTGCGCGTGTAGTAATCCATAATTTCCGCCGGCGGCGTGATGATTTCAATCCCCGCCATTTTTCCGGCGTCGACCACCATTTTCTGACAAGGCGGCCGTGTATCGAGAGGTACAAGAATTACTTTAGTGTAATAATTCTGTTTGAGCTCCACCGAACTTGCCGGCGGCAGCTGGATATTCGTCAGGTAATATATAATCATTAAAGCCAGTGCCGCAAAAGGCAGCAGCCATTTGAAAAATTTCTGTTTCATTATAACTCTCCATTGTGCAATATAAATAATTGTATGCAATCAGAATTTGTCTGTCAAAATATTTTTATCGTAATGATAAAATTTTGCTATGTTTAAATTTATAGTATATAATGTAAATAACATTTCTGCTAATTTGGCACAATATAATAATAAAATTCTTTTACCAGGTTTTTTCGCATATTGTGCCAGGTACTTTTTCTTTGGCAACCAAAGAAGAAGTACCCAAAAAGAAAATTTTTAGTTCGTAGCCCACTAGAGATTTTTACTTTAAAAAGAAAAATGTTTATCTATAACATTCAAAAACTCGCTACGCTCAAACATTTGAATTAAAACCATAGCTAAAAATTTTTCTTTTTAATAGCTGCGCTACCGTAAAAATACTCTAAATGTGGAAAATGTTTTGGCATGATTGCAAATAGAATAATTCAGCTCAATATATAATTATACAGGAAAGAAGAGGTGAAAATTTATGAATGATACAGATGGAAAAAATAATAATCGGGTGACGGTGGAGATTTTCGGTATTCGCTATCCGCTTAAAGGCGTGAACGATGTGGAAAGTATTAAGACGGCGGCGGCAATGGTGGATGAGAGAATGCGCTCGCTGCTGAAACAGAACCAGTATCTGCCGCCGGACAGAATAGCCATGCTCACAGCGCTTGATTTGGCTGACCAGCTGATAAGCCTAAAAAAAGATTACGATGAATTCTGGCATATTCTGGAGGAACAGAAGGGAACGGACAGACAGAAATAAATTTTGAGATTTTGTACATATTTATTGCGCTGTTTATTCGGGCTGCGGGAAAATTGAATTCTTTATTCAAGTTTGAAATAGAGGATGGGCAAAATTATTGTCTGTCCTTTTTTTAGTTTGTTGCTTGTTGTAGTGAATATTGCAATGAATAATGGTAGGAAACACTGTCCTGCCATTTATTTTTGTCGGTCGGTGTATTATAATAAACTGAGAAAATGACAGGAGGAAATGTTTTTGATTGAATTATTAGCACCTGCCGGAAGTATGGAAGCATTGAAAGCCGCTGTGGAAAGCGGCGCGGATGCTGTTTATCTTTCCGGTAAAATGTTTGGCGCAAGAGCGTATGCCAATAATTTTGATGAAGATGGTTTAAAAGAAGCGATTGAATTTGCACATCTGCGCAATGTGAAAATTCATGTTACTGTAAATACATTGGTTGATAATGCGGAAGTGGCGGAACTTGTCGAATATCTGCGTTATCTGTACGAAGCGGGCGCGGATGCCGTGCTGGTGCAGGATTTGGGTGTGGCGAGAATTGCCCGTGCGGTGGTGCCGGATTTGCCGCTTCATGCCAGCACGCAGATGACGGTCAATAATCTGGCCGGTGTTCTGGCATTGCAGGAGCTCGGTTTTTCCCGCGTCGTTCTGGCGCGTGAAGTGACGCTTAAGGACATTCGTCATATTTGCAAAAACTGTGATGTGGAAATTGAGGTATTCGCGCACGGGGCGCTGTGCGTCTGCTATTCCGGTCAGTGCCTGATGAGCAGCATGATTGGCGGCAGAAGCGGCAACCGCGGCCGCTGTGCTCAGCCGTGCCGTCTGCCGTATACGCTGGTGGACAAGAACGGGCAGAATGTTTTGACCGATGCTGGTCAGTATCTACTCAGCCCGCGCGATATGAATACGATAGAATTAATCCCGGAATTAATCGAAGCGGGCGTTGCTTCGTTAAAATTGGAAGGTCGCATGAAAAAGCCGGAATATGTGGCTGTCGTTGTCAATTCGTACCGCCAGAAAATCGATGCGTATTATCAGCGGACGGATTTGGCGGAGGATGTGCAGAAAAACCTGTCGCAGATATTCAACCGTGATTTTACGACGGCTTATCTGGAAAAGAAACAGGGCAAATTCATGATGAGCGACAAACGGCCGAACAATCGCGGTCGCCTTATCGGCAGGGTAGTGCGCTACGATGATAAAACGCGCCGTGCCGTTATCAAGCTGACGGAAGATGTTGCTGTCGGCGATACGATTGATTTCTGGGTAAAAGTCGGCGGCCGTGTCAGCACGAATGTCAGCGCGATTTTCGTTAAAAATAAAGAAGCGGCTGAGGCCTTTGGCGGCGACGAAGTTGCAATTCCCGTGCCGGGCAGAGTTCATCCGCACGACAGAGTATTTAAAGTGTTCGATGCCAAGTTAATGCAGAAAGCCAGAGCGTTTTTCACGAGCGGAGCACCAGTGCGCCGTATAGGTCTTGATATAAAAGCAGTGGCAAAATTAGGTGAACCGTTCTGTCTTGAAGCGGTGGATGAAAACGGCTACAGTGCCAAGGTTGAAAGCGATTTTATCGTGGAAACAGCGTTAAAACGCGCTATGGACAGACAGGCGGTGGAAAAGCAGATGAACCGTCTCGGTACGACTATCTATGAACTGCGCCGTCTGGACTGCGTTATTGATGACAATGTAATCGTGCCGATGAGCGTGATGAATGATACACGCCGCGCTTTGGTGGAAAAATTGACGGCTCTGCGCCTTAATGCGTATACAAGACCGCACTCAGCCGTAAAGGACAATGCAATATGGCAGAAGGATTTTGCTTTAAAGAGTGAAAATAAAACAGCCAAAAGACCGGAGCTTGTCGTAGCCGTGGATACATTGGCAAAAGTGCGGGCGGCTGTGCAGAGCGGCGCTGATATCGTGCTGTTCGGCGGCGATTCGTATCAGCATGAATACATTACGCCGGATATGTACAGGCAGGCAGTGCAAATCTGCCATGACGGGCACTGCAAAATTGCTTTCGGTACGCCGCGTATTATGCGCGACAGTGAGCAGGCGGCATTTGTCAAATGGCTGGAGTATATGCAGGATTTGCCGGCAGATGCGATTTATGCTCATTCGCTGGCGCAGATGTATTTAATCCGCAAGGCGAGTGATATGCCTGTTTGGGCCGATTATTCGTTCAACACGTACAACGACGCTACACTGAACTTTTTAGTCGATTACGGCATTCAGGGGGCGACCGTTTCGCCGGAGCTGAACTTTAAGCAGATAAAGACATTGGCGAAAGCTTCGCCGCTGCCGCTGGAATGTCTTGTCCACGGCAATATGGAACTGATGGTTTCGGAATACTGCGTGCTCGGCAGTTTTCTCGGCAATCTGGATAAAGGCAGCTGTACGAAACCGTGTGAAAAAAACAGATATTGGCTCAGCGACCGCAAGAATGAGAAATTCCCGATTGTTACCGACCAGTTCTGCCATATGCACCTTCTAAACGGCAAGGAACTCAATATGCTGGCTCATTTGCCGGAATTTGCCGCAAGTGATATAGCGAGAGTCCGTATTGACGGCCGCTACATGAGCGAAAAGGAACTGGCGAAATTCACGCGGCTGTATAAGGAAGTGCTCGTCGAAGGCAAAAATCATATCGCATTGATGCCGGAAAATATCACCAAATATGAAACGAATATAACACGCGGTCATTATTTCCGCGGTGTGGAATAATAAAATAATGAACTCGAAGTGCTGGTAAAACATCGAGGCCATAGCAGCAGTATAATGCTTTATATTCGCTCGATGTTGTCACTTAACCTCACTGAATATAAAGTATTATACTGCTGGGGAAAATAACTGGCACAACAAGTAGAATAATGAGAAAGGAAATACATGAATCAATCTGTTTTTAAAACTTTGGAATATCCCAAAATCATTGCCATGCTTCGTGATATGGCAAGCTGCGCTATGGGAAAAGAACTGGCGGAAAAGCTTGTGCCGAGCAGTGATTTTGATGAAGTGAATGAAAGAATAAGCCAGACGGAGGAAGCGGCAAATATTCTGGTCAGTGCCGAACCGCCGTTCGGCGGCATACACGATATCCGCGCACTGTTGAAAAAAACGAAGCTCGGCATCGTCATTGAAGTCGGTTCGCTGCTGGATATCTTAAATACGATGTATGCCATGCGCAATCTGAAAAAATTCTTTAAAGAACTGGAAACGGACAGCCCGCAGTTTAAACAGTGGGCGCAGTCGATTGAAATTTTGGGGCAGCTCGAACGGGAAATCGACAATATCGTTGATGAACACGGCTCCATGCGCGACAGTGCCAGCGTGGAACTTCTGCGTATCCGCCGCGAGATAAAATCGTCGCAGCGCCGCATAAAATCGAGTATCGACAGTATCTTAAAAAATCCGGATTACCAGAAGTATTTTCAGGACAATATCGTAACTATCCGCGACGACCGCTACGTAATCCCGATTAAGCAGGAATACCGCCAGCATTTCGCCGGCGTGGTGCATGACCAGTCCTCCAGCGGTTCGACGTTGTTTATCGAGCCGATGGCTGTCGTTGATTTGAATAATGATATAAAACAGCTGGCTATTGATGAAAAACGCGAAATTGAACGTATTTTGACGGTCATTTCGGGCAAAATCGGCAAACAGGCGGAAATTCTGCTCAGTAACTGCGAAATTATGGCGCAGCTCGATTTTGCCTTTGCCAAAGCGAAACTGGCGCGTAAAATGCACGCCACGAAACCGGAAATCAACAATGACGGCATTATAAATATATTTAAAGCCCGCCATCCGCTGCTCGATAAGGATAAAGTCGTGCCGATTGATATTAAAATCGGCGAAGGCTACCGCACGCTGCTAATCACCGGTCCGAATACGGGCGGTAAAACAGTCAGCATGAAAACACTCGGTCTGCTCGTGCTGATGACGCAGGCTGGCTGCTTTATTCCGGTGCAGTCCGGCTCGGAAATCTCCGTTTATCAGAACGTTTACGCCGATATCGGCGATGAACAGAGCATTGAGCAGAGCCTCAGTACGTTTTCGGCGCATATGACGAATATCGTTTCCATTTTGAATAATATTGAAAGCGACGACCTATTGCTGATTGACGAAGTGGGCTCTGGTACTGACCCGGAAGAAGGCGCGGCTTTGGCTATGGCGATTTTGGAACGCCTGATGCAAATCGGTGCGACCGTCATGGCGACGACGCATTACAATGAATTAAAAACGTTCGCCTATGCAACGGAAGGCATTGAAAACGCCAGCGTGGAATTTGACGTGAAGACGCTGCGGCCGACGTATCGTCTCTTAATCGGCATACCGGGCGCCAGCAACGCTTTTTCCATCAGCCGCCGTCTCGGTCTGTCCGATACGATTATCATTCGGGCGCAGCAGCTTATCAAGGCCGACCATGCGCAGTTTGAAAACGTGCTCAATACCCTGGAAAGTGAAAAACTGCTGTATGAACAGAAAAACGCCGATATTGCCGAACGGCAGCAGCGCATTGAAAAACTGGAAAAACAGCTTGCCGACATGAAGCAGGAAATGGCGCGCAAGAAGGAACAGACATTGCGCAAAACGAAAGAACAGTGCGCAACGCTTCTGCGCCGCACCCGCCGCGAATCGGAAGAAATCATCAAAGAGCTGAAAGCGCAGTTCAACGATTTCGGCAGCAAAAAACGCCAGGAGGTAATCGACGCGGCGCGTCATAAACTGACGAGCCGTCTGGATAAAGTGAATCAGCCGGGCGACGACCCGAACAAGCCGGGCGAAGCAGTCGATATCAAGACGATTGCCGTCGGCGACGTTGTCTATGTGAACAAATTGCGTCAAAAAGGGACGGTAACGGACATAAGCGGCAAGGATTTGACGGTGCAGCTCGGCAGTCTGAAGATGAACGTAAAAGCCAAAGACTGTTCATTCGTTTCTCATGCCGTAAAAGTAAAAGAGCCGTCCGGCAAAAAAGCGGGCGGTTTCAATATGATTGCCAAAGTCAGCCAGATAAGCCCGGAAATCGACATACGCGGACTTATGGTGGACGAAGCAATCGACGTTGTCAGCAAATATCTCGATGACGCTGTCATTGCCGGACTGTCGCGCATACTGATTATTCACGGCAAAGGCACGGGCGCGCTGCGCAAAGGCATTCAGGAATATCTGAAAAATCACCGCAATGTCTTGAGTTTTACGCTGGGCGACATGGACGAAGGCGGCAGCGGCGTAACGGCCGTAAAATTAAAATAGCCATGCCAAAATACCGCTATTTATGGTAAAATAGTAGTATTACAACGATTTTGAGGTGGATTATATGGACAAACAGCCGCATAATGGCAAACGGCATACTAATTCCGCTGAACAGCCGAAAAAAAACAATGCCTATAACTGGAAGAAAATCATTTTATTTCTGATGGCTCTGCTGGTTGTAGGAATATTGGGCGTGGGCTGCGGATTGGTAGCTATTGGTATCAGTGGAGATAAAGATGTTTCAGATATACATCCTCCGGCCTCTTCGCAGATTTTGGATATGAACGGCAATCTCATAACGAATATTCATGCTACGGAAAACCGTACGCTTGTTACGCTGGATAAAATACCGAAGAACCTGCAAAACGCATTTATTGCGGTGGAGGACAACCGGTTTTACGAACACAGCGGCATCGACCCGCGCGGTATCATGCGTGCGCTGTATTCCAATATCGTCAGCGGTGAAGTAGCCGAAGGCGGCAGTACGATTACGCAGCAGCTGGCAAAGAACGCTTTCCTGTCGCAGGAGAGGACGATAACGCGTAAAATTCAGGAAGTGTTTATCGCCATCCGTCTGGAACAGCAGTACACGAAAGACGAAATTCTGGAAATGTATCTCAATCAGATTTATTTCGGCAGAGGCGCTTACGGCGTGCAGGCGGCGGCGCAGACTTACTTCGGCAAGGATGTAAGCCAGCTCAATTTGTCGGAATGCGCTATGCTTGCCGGTATTCCGCGCAGTCCGAACTATTATTCGCCGCTCAACAATCTGAGCGCAGCACTGGAACGGCGCAGTGAAGTGCTCGACCAGATGGTGAAATACAATTATATAACGGCGGATACGGCGGCGCGGACGAAACAGGAGCATTTGGCGCTCGTAAATCCGAAGGAAGAAGAACAGAATCACACAGCTTCGTATTTCATTGATTATGTAACACAGGAAATGATTGATAAATTCGGCGCGGATGCCGTCTATAAGGAAGGGCTGAAAATCTACGTTACGCTCGATATGGACATGCAGAAAGCCGCTGAGCAGGCTGTCAATAATTTGCTGCCGACATATTACGATGATGCGAATGGTTTAAAACAGCCGCAGGGCGCATTGGTGGCAATTGACCCGACGACGGGCTACATCAAGGCAATGGTCGGCGGACGCGGCACGGACCAGTTCAACCGCGCCACTATGGCGGTACGCCAGCCGGGTTCATCCTTCAAGCCGTTTACATTTGCCACGGCACTGGAGGAAAACATGACGCCGGATACGACCGTATCGAACAGACCGTTTAAACTGGGCGACTGGCAGCCGCAGAACTATGACCGCACGTTCAGCGGCATGGTTACAATGCGTCAGACGGCGATAAATTCGCTCAATGTGCCGACTGTGCGCCTGGCGGAAAAAGTTTCCATCGATAAAGTATTGACGACGGCGCAGAATTTGGGCATATCCACTCTCGTCATGAACTCTGCGCCGGGCGAGCCGAATGATAAAAATCTGGCGGCTTCCATCGGCGGGCTCACGCAGGGTGTAACGGCGCTCGATATGGCGGGAGCTTACAGCGCATTTGCCAATCACGGCATTTATACAAAACCGGCGGCAGTGGTGAAAGTCATCGACCGCAAGGGCAAAGTTATTTACGAAAACAAGCCGGAAACGAAACAGGCCATTTCCGAACGAACAGCGACACTATTGACGAGTATGCTTCAGGATGTTATAGCGCGCGGCACCGGTACGGGAGCGAAGATAAACCGTCCGGCGGCGGGCAAAACAGGCACGACGGACAATTATCAGGACGCATGGTTTGCCGGATATACGCCTAATCTTGTAACGGTTGTCTGGATGGGCTGCGATGACAATGCGCAGATGCCGGGTATTACAGGCGGGACTGTCCCAGCCAAAATCTGGCAGAATTTCATGAATGCGGCGCTTAAAAATGTTCCGGCGAAAAATTTTGACGGAACGGATACGTCCATAAGCAATCCGGTAACGAGCGTGGAAACGAAGGAAGAAACGGCTGACAAGCGGCCGGAACGTACAAGAGAAGACAGAAACAATCTGCCGCGCCGCGATAATGAACGCAGAGAGGATAATCCTGACGAAATGAACCGGGAGCAGATGCCGGAAATGCCGCAGGAAGAACCTGCATTACCGGAGGAACGGCAGTATGAACAGGAATTTGCCGAACCTGAGCCGCAACGGCAGAATACTCCTGCGCCTAGCTTGCAGCAGGGCAAGGGATTTAACTGATAGAAAATACTAGAACTACTAGGAGGATTTTTTTAGTGAGTGTATTTGATACCCTGAAAGAACGAGGTTACTTAGCACAAGTAACACATGAAGAAGAATTGAAACAGGCTTTGGAAAATGGACAGGTAACATTTTATATGGGATTTGACCCGACGGCGGACAGTCTGCATGTAGGTCATTTTCTCGCCTTGATGGCAATGTCGCATATGCAGAAAGCCGGTCACCGCCCGATTTGTCTCGTCGGCGGCGGCACAGGCACGGTCGGCGACCCGTCCGGCCGCACCGATATGCGCAAAATGCTTACCGATGAAGATATTGAATACAACTGCAACTGTTTCAAAAAGCAGATGGAACGCTTCATAGATTTTTCTGACGGAAAAGCACTGATGATTAACAACGGCGAATGGCTGCGCAAGCTGAACTATATCGAACTGCTGCGCGATGTCGGACCGCATTTTTCTGTAAACCGCATGCTTGCCGCTGAATGCTACAAACAGCGTCTGGAAAGAGGTCTTACTTTCCTGGAATTCAACTATATGATTATGCAGGCATATGATTTCATGGAACTGAACCGTCGTTTCGGCTGTGTATTGGAGCTCGGCGGCGACGACCAGTGGTCAAATATCATCGCCGGCGTGGAACTCATCCGCCGCAAGGAAGCAAAACCGGCTTACGGCATGACTTTCAATCTGCTGACAAACAGCGAAGGCAAGAAAATGGGCAAAACGGCCAAAGGCGCATTATGGCTCGACCCGAAAAAAACGTCGCCGTACGATTTCTATCAGTACTGGCGCAATGTGGCTGACAGCGACGTGGAAAAATGTCTGGCGCTTCTGACATTCCTGCCGATGGACGAAGTACGCCGTCTCGGTGCGCTGCGCGACCAGCAGATTAATGAAGCGAAAAAAGTCCTCGCTTTTGAGGTTACGAAACTCGTACACGGCGAAGCGGAAGCGCTCAAAGCACAGGAAGCGGCGCAGGCACTGTTCGGCGGACAGGGCAGCATGGACAATGCTCCGACCGTTATCGTCAAACCGGAGGATATCGGCAGAAAACTGCTTGACGTGCTCGTGGAAGCGAAGGTATTCGAGTCCAAAGGCGCAGGCCGCCGCTTAATCGCGCAGAACGGCGTATCCATCGGCGACGATAAGTGGACCGATACGGAAAGAACGATTGCCGCTGAAGATATCGAAGGCGAAGGAATGCTCGTGCGCAAAGGCAAGAAAAAATTCTACCGCTTAATTAAAGGCTGATATATTTTAGTTTTTGTCAAATAATGGGATAAGAGAAATTCTCTTATCCCGTTATTTTTTTAAACCTTTTAAATTGTATCAATACAATATGGGAAATTTCGGGTAAATCTGTTGACTGGGAACACTGCAAAAACTATAATCTTAAACATATTTTTAATAAATCTGTTGTGCTGTCAAAACATCGAGCCTGTAAACGGCAGGTATAATACTTTATATCTTGGCACTTAACTTTGCTAAATATAAAGTATTATACTGCTTTAGAAAATCAACTGGCACAACAAATAAAATCTATTGTATTGAAGGTGTTTCCATGTCTGTACCAATATCAAAAATTTCTTCATTTAATATGTCGCTTCTGTGGTTCGGCACAGCCGTTTCCATCGCTGAAATACTGACGGGGACGCTGTTGGCTCCGCTCGGGATAGTTCAGGGAATTTGCGCTGTTGTTTTGGGTCATTTTATCGGCGGAGCTGTATTGTTTCTCGCCGGTTTCATCGGTGCCGACCGTAATTGTTCATCGGCGGAAAGCGTTAATCTGTTTTTCGGCCATTTCGGTTCAACCGTATTTTCGCTGCTGAATATCGTCCAGCTAATCGGCTGGATAACTATTATGCTGATTATCGGCAGTGAGGCCGTCAATCGTATTACAGACGGTCTGTGGCAGCTGCCGCCGCATACTTTTATCTGGACAAGCATACTCGGACTGATGCCGTGCATATGGATTTTCTTTAAAGGCGGATGTATTGATAAGATTAACCGCTTAATAATAGCGTGTCTGTTCATGGCTTCATTGTGGCTTGCTTTTAACAGTCTATTTGGAGAAAATATATCGTCTGCCGTTTCACCGCAGGATAGCAATATGAATTTCGGGCTTGCCGTCGAGCTCAGCGTTGTCATGTGTCTGTCATGGATGCCCGTTATTTCCGATTATACGCACCGAGCTCAAAATAAGATTAAAGGCACATTTTGCGCGGCGGCAGCCTATTGTTTCGGCAGCAGCCTGATGTATATTATCGGACTTGGCTCTACCGTACATTTCCAGACGAACGATATCTGTGATATTTTTGCCTTGTCCGGTCTGGGAGTTATTGCCTTAATTGTAATTTTGCTCTCCACCATAACGACGAATTTTGTCGCCATAAATTCCGCCAGCCTGTGTTTTAATCATTTAGTTAATCGCGCCAGCGTGAAAATTACGTTTATCCTTATCTGCTTTTTGTCTATTGTCATGGCTTATTTTATTTCCATGCAACAGTATGAAAACTTTCTGTATTTTATCGGTGCTATTTTTGCTCCGCTGTTTGCCGTTTTGTTCTCCGAGTTTTTTCTGCTCCGCAATACTTTCGGCAAAATCAATATGGATAAAATCGTTATTAAAAATTGCCTGCTCTGGTTAATCGGCTTTATCATTTATGAATACCTGATTGATTACACAACATTTATCGGTATTACTTTTCCTGTTATGCTCGGTATTGCCATCTGCAATTTCATCGTCAGTCAACTGCTCAGTCAGAAACTGATTTGTGTAAAAAAATTTTAGATAAAAAACTGCACTTTGATGGAACTTAAATCCAAGTGCAGTTTTTTTATGTGTCTTTTTCTGTATAAAATAATATTTTGGTGCAACATTAAGACAGTTTTTAACAACATAATTTATTGATTTAAAATATTATTAATATTATAATGAAGATAGTTTAGCAGAAAACGTTTGCAACATAATATAAGTTTTGGAAAAATCTTAGGATTTGCAAATTTTTTATACAATTGAGGAGGTTTTTTAATGATTTTATTCAACGAACAGACAAAAACTTTTCATTTGAAAACGGCTAAGACAAGCTATTTAATGAAAGTTTTGGAAAGCGGTCATCTCGTTCATCTCTATTGGGGTAAGGCATTGCATACGGATAATCTCGATTATGCCGTTCGCCGCCGCGATTTCTTCAGCTTCGTTGCCAACACAGACAACGTGCAGGAATTTCATCTGGAAGCTTTGTGCCAGGAATATCCGGGCTACGGTTCTACGGATTTACGCTCTCCGGCTGTTGAACTTGAATATGCCGACGGTTCCAGTGCAACTGATTTCCGCTATGTAAGCCATACAATCACAGCGGGCAAACCGAAACTTGCTGGTCTGCCGGCGACGTACGTTGAAAGTGATGATGAAGCACAGACGCTGGAAATCACTCTGCTCGATAAAGTGAAAAATGTGGAAATCGTACTTTCCTACAGTGTATTTGATGCATACGACGCTATTGCACGCAGTGTAAAAATCGTCAATAAGAGCGCTGATACGGTGAAAATCCAGCGCGTTCTTAGCGCCAACATTGATTTTAAAGACAGCAAATTCGACATGATACAGCTCTCCGGCTCCTGGGCAAGAGAACGCCACATCATCCGTACACCGCTCCGCAACGGCGGTCAGTGCGTAGAAAGCCGCAGAGGCGCAAGCAGCCATGCGCAAAATCCGTTTATGGCTCTCGTTCGTCCGGATGCTACGGAAAACACTGGTGATGTTTATGCCGTAAGCCTCGTTTACAGCGGCAACTTCCTCGCCAATACGGAAGTAGATATGTATTCTAACAGCAGACTGCAAATCGGTATCAATCCGTTCGACTTTACATGGCAGCTGAAAGCCGGCGAAACATTCCAGGCACCGGAAGCCGTAATCGTATATTCCGGCGAAGGTCTGACCGGCATGAGCCATATCTATCAGAACCTGTACGGCAAACGCCTGATGCGCGGCTATTGGCGCGACAAGGTACGCCCTGTGCTCATCAACAACTGGGAAGCTACGTACTTTGATTTTGATGAAGTTAAAATTAAAGCCATTGCCAAACAGGCAAGCGAATTCGGCATCGAACTGTTCGTACTTGATGACGGCTGGTTCGGCGAAAGAAACAACGACGACCGCTCGCTCGGCGACTGGATTGTCAATGAAAATAAAATTCACGGCGGCTTGAAAAAACTCGTTGATGAAGTAAACGCTATGGGACTTAAATTCGGTCTGTGGTTTGAACCAGAAATGGTCTGCCCTATCAGTAAATTGTATGAGGCTCATCCTGACTGGTGCCTGCACATTGAAGGCCGTATCCGCTCCACGGCGCGCCGCCAGTTAATCCTTGACCTTTCCCGCAAGGAAGTATGCGATTACGTAATCGAAGCTGTGGCAAACGTTCTTTCCAGCGCTAATATCGAATACGTAAAATGGGATATGAACCGCAATATGACGGAAATCGGCTCGGCTGCGCTCCCGCCTGAACAGCAGCGTGAAACGGCACATCGCTACATGCTCGGTCTGTACCGCATTATGGATGAACTCACGACAAAATTCCCGCATATTCTCTTTGAAAGCTGCTCCGGCGGCGGCGGCCGTTTCGACCCGGGTATTTTATACTATATGCCGCAGACTTGGACGAGCGACGATACGGACGCAATGGAACGCCTGGCTATCCAGTACGGTACTTCCATGGTTTATCCGACTGTTTCCATGGGCTGCCACGTTTCCGCCGTACCGAACCATCAGGTACACCGCAATACGCCGTTTGCAACGCGCGGCATCTGCGCAATGTGCGGCAACTTCGGCTATGAGCTCGATTTGACGAAATTGACGGAAACGGAAAAACAGCAGGCTAAATCGCAGGTGGCATTCTATAAAGAAGTACGCGAACTCATTCAGTTCGGCGATTTCTACCGTCTGCAAAGCCCGTTCGGCAGCAATGAATGCGCATGGAGCTTCGTGGCGAAAGATAAATCCGAAGCGATTGTAAGCTTCTTCCGCAAAATGGCTGAACCGAACTGCGCTTTCGCTACCGTTTATGCTACCGGTCTCGATAAAGACGCAAAATATAAGGATATGCGCACCGGCGAAGTTTACGGCGGCGACGAATTGATGCAGGTAGGCATTAACGTGCCGTATGCCATCACTTCCTCACCGAAACCGATGGAAGGCGAAGGCAATATGTATGCAGGTATGATTGCCGACGCAATTCAGGGCGATTACGGTGCATTCATCTGGCATTTCAAAAAAGTTGACTGATAAATAATAAAAAGACCTTTGACGCAGATTAAACGTCAAAGGTCTTTTTTGTGTGTTCAGTTTAAAGGAGGTAAGGCTTAATCTATGGAAATGAGCTCGTATTTATCGTTGCCCATTTTCAAGTCGCGCATGGCGGTGAGCTGGTGCAGACCGCGGCGGCTTTCGATACGTTCCACTAAATCCTTGTTGTGCGGCGAAGCGTATACCAAATCAATCGAAGCCTGGTCGATTGCCAATATATCGGTGGAAGCCAGAATGCCGATATCCGGAATGGTCGGTTCGGCGGCAGATGTTCCGGCGCAGTCGCAGTCGACGGACATGCGGCGCATTACATTCAGAAAGACGATGTGCTTACCGAAATAATCGACGGTGGCTTTGGCCGAATCCGCCATATTTTCCATTAATCGTTCTGTTTGGTGAAATAGACTTTGGCTCTAGAGCCGATACTGTTTGCACCTGCCGTAATCTGAGTGCTGCCGATTACAGGAGCCTGCGCCAGCGCCGGTCTAAATCCGCCGCCAATACTGTAAGCAGCCGCGCCGAGAACGGTGCTGCCCGCTATTTTGAAGAAGTCGCGTCTGGAAAAATCTGTCATAAAAAATCCCTCCCGATTGATAATATAAATTCATTATATTGTCTATAGCTTACTCCAAGTCAATAGCTTTCAGGCCGTATTTTCCCGCTGTGATGATAATTTTATTTTCATTTTGCAGCTGGAGCAGGATTTCCCGGATTTTATTTTCCGGCAGCGTGAATTTGGCGGCGAGCGAACGGCGACCGACCGGCAGACGATTTGCGTTGCAGCGTTTGATTTCCGCCAGAATTTCCTCTTTGATATTTATTTTGGCACTGTCAGTAAACAGCTGTATTTTCATATCTTCCGGCAGGTCGCTGCCTTGCGGCACGGTGTCGGGGCAGATATTGATTAAGTATTCGATGATGTTTTGCAGTTCGCGGATATTGCCCTGCCAGCTGTATGCTTCCAGAAACGGACGGATATTTTTGAAAAAGGTTTCGGCATCAGCGGCGAGCGGTTTGTATTTTTTGTAGAAGGCATAGCATAGCGGCATGATGTCTTCGCGCCGCTGGCGCAATGGCGGCACTTTCAGCGGCAGAACGTTTAAGCGGTAGTACAAATCTTCGCGGAACAGTCCCAGTTTAATATCCTCTTTCAGATTGTGATTAGTGGCGACGATAATGCGCACGTCAATCGGGATTATCTTTATGCTGCCGACGCGCCGTATCTGTCTTTCCTGCAGTACGCGCAGCAGTTTTACCTGAAACGGCAGCGGCGCATCGCCGATTTCATCCAGAAACAGCGTGCCTTTGTGCGCCGCTTCAAACAGACCGGAAGCACCGCCTTTTTTTGCGCCGGTGAATGAACCTTCCACATAGCCGAACAGCTCGGACTCAAGCAGTGTTTCCGACAGAGCAGCAAAATTGATGGCGACGAACGGCCCTTTGCTGCGCGCGGAAGCGTTGTGGATACTCTGAGCGAGCAGTTCCTTGCCCGTGCCGCTTTCGCCCTGAATGAAGATGGTCGCGTCGGATTTTGCCATTTTCTGCGCCAGTGCCAGCGTATTTTTCAGCGCGGGGCTGTTGCCGACGATATCGGTGAACTGGTAGCGGGCGATATTTTGTTCTTGATACAGACGGCGACGCACCGACTCTTCCAGACGGTGGATTTCCGAGACGTCTTTGAGCACGTAAAGACGGCCTTTGTCGGTATTTTTCGTGTACAAGGGCATTTCCGAGATGAGGATTTCATGCGAATGTAGTTTTAGTACACCTTCCTTGCGCGGATTGTCCACCGTTTTTAAAAGTTCGCTGTCGAGTACGTTCTCTATCGGCTGGCCGGTAACGGCGAGTGATTTTTTGTCAAACAGCTGTTCGGCTACAGGGTTGAATACGGATACTTTATTTTCCTTATTGATGGCGATAAGACCGTCATGCACATTGTTGATGACCGTCTTAAAGCGTTCCTTCATATTGTTGCTGTCGTTTAACAGTTTGTTGCCTGTCTTGATTAATTTAATGATATCCTGAATATATTTTGTCGACAGAATATGTGCAAACTCCTCCAGCATATCGAAATGCGCCAGAATTTCCACGATGGAAGTGATGTCGACGAGGCGGGTCTTGATGTCGATTATCTTATTGACGAACGGCGGCACGTGCTCCACTTCGCCGGGCGTTACGGCGATGCTGAGGCGGGGAAATTCCTTGATGCCGGGATAATACGGCGACAGGTTTATATGGTCGATGCCTAGCGCCTGCAAAAGAAAAATTGTCTCCTCCGCGCTTTCCTGCGTGTCGTTGACGAGCAGTGCGTCCGTGTAGCGCGGCAGTTTGAACAGTTTATTTATTTCGTGGTAGTTTATGGAGCGGCGCGCGATGATGTACGGACGGTCGCCGATTAAGTGCTTCATTTTATCATAGGTGAGTTTGCCAGAAAACAGCACCAAATCGGCTGCGAAATTATGCGGCGGCGGTGAGGATATGAAGTAGTATTTGATGTCCAGACTGGCGGCGAACAGATTGTTCAGCTGGTCGTAAATGGTCTTGCCGGTGTTGTACCCGAATGAAATTATGATGAGTTTCTTCATGCAAATCACTTCCTTTATATTTATATATATTTATATTGTCTATTATGTTAGTGAAATATCGAGCCTATAGCCAGCAGGATAATACTTTATATTCGTTCGATGTTGCCACTTAACCTCACTGAATATAAAGTATTATCCTGCTTTAGGAAATTAACTAGCATAGCAGATATTATCTATTGCTCTAACAAAATAACTAGCTTGTAGCCAGCAGAATAATGAGTATATTAAATGGTGAAAGAATGGGATTATTATATAATATTTCCCAATAAACGGGCAATATCCTGCTGTAATATTAACAGTAAATTTTAGTTGAATAAAATTTTTTTATACCGAAAACAGTGGACATTTGTTCATTTAAAAATTTTTTCGGCAAAGTTGGCACGGAATTTGCATATTAATTACAGTGTACCGGTTGTGCTAGTAAAACATTGAGCCTGTAACAGCAGGATAATATTTTATATTCGTTCGATGTTGTCACTTAACCTCACTAAATATAAACTATTATACTGCTGAAAAAATCAGCTGGCATAACAGGTAGTGTATATATTTTTAAGGAGTGAACTGTCATGGAAAAACCTAATAAACTTGATAATGTCAAAATCAAAGTTCCTTGGTACGGTTATGTTGTATTCATACTGGCAATTTTATTATTCTCGGGCGTTTTCTCGTCTTCCGACGGAATTTTGCGCGCTCTCGATTTCAACGTGTTAAGCGGCAGCTTCGGTCAGATACCGACGGACAAGGCGATGAGCTTCCGCGGTGCAGGCGGCAGCGGTGCCAAAGACGGCTTTTTATTTGCGCTTGAACTTATTCCTGCCGTTATCCTGGCGCTCGGTATTGTAAATGTAATCGACGGTCTCGGCGGTCTGAAAGCGGCGCAGAAAATCATGAACCCGCTTTTAAAACCATTGCTCGGCGTGCCGGGTATCTCCGCTCTTGCCAATATCGCCAACATGCAGAGCACTGATGCGGCTGCCGGTATGGTTAAGGAATTGAAGGACAATAATTTAATCACGGATAAGGAACGTTCGATTATAATTGCCTATCAGACGAGTGGCAGTGCGTTTATCACGAATTATTTCTCCTCCGGTGCGGCAGCGTTCAGCATATTGATGGCACCGATTATCGTGCCGATTTTCGTTATTTTCGTCTTTAAAATCGTCGGCGCAAATCTCATGCGGTTGTATTTTAAAATTTTCAGCTGATAGAAAGGCGGATTTAGGATGAGTAATACAAATACGGAAGTTAAAGTTAATAAGAATATTTTGGATTTGTTCATTGAAGGTGCGAGAAAAGGCTTCACTATCGGTACGACGAGTTTGCTCCCGAACGTTGTAATGGCGTTTGTCGTTATCCGCATTCTGGATGTTACGGGACTTTTGCACTTAATCGGCGTTGTCTTTGAACCGATTATGGGTCTTTGGGGACTGCCGGGCGAAGCGGCAACGGTGCTGATTACGGCGCTCATGAGTATGGGCGGCGGCGTCGGCGTGGCTATGAGCCTGTATACGGCGGGAACACTCGACGCTATGCAGATTACGGTGATAATTCCTGCTATTTATTTAATGGGTAATCCGGTGCAGAATGTCGGCCGCTGTCTCGGTATCGCTGAAGTAAATACGAAGCATTATCCGGCAATTATTTTAATCTGTGTAATCAATGCCCTGCTGTCCATCTGGGCAATGCGTTTAATCATGATGTTTTTATAATAAATCCGTTGTGTGAACAAAATATCGAAACTGCAATCAGCAGGATAATACTTTATATTCGTTCGATGTTAGCACAGTAGGTTATAATAAATAAAAATAGCGAAGAAGGTATTTAATATGGAAAAACCGTTTTTTACTTTACTGAAAAATGTGCATATCATTGCACCGGAAGATTTGGGCGTGAAAGATATTTTAATGGCGGGCGAAAAAATCGCCGCTATCGGTGAAAATCTGAGCCTGCCGGAAATTTACGACTGCGAAGTTGTCGATTGTACGGATAAAATCGCTCTGCCGGGCTTTATCGACTCGCATGTGCATTTAATCGGCGGTGGCGGTGAAGGCGGCTATGCGACGAGAACACCGGAAATCCAGCTGACGGACATCACCACCTCCGGCGTAACGACCGTTGGGGGGCTTCTGGGCACGGACGGCGTAACGCGCCATGTGGCAAGTCTTTTGGCGAAAGCGCGCGGACTGGAGGACGAAGGTATTTCGGCGTATATTTATTCCGGCTCGTATGAAATTCCGACACCGACCATCACTGGCAGTGTGCGCAGCGATATTATCTTAATTGACAAAATAATCGGTACGGGCGAAATCGCTATGTGCGACCACCGCTCCTCTCAGTCGCCGAAGGAAGCATATCAGCAGATTACAGCAGAAGCGCGTGTCGGCGGAATGCTCAGCGGCAAAGCCGGTGTTGTCAACATGCACCTGGGCGACGGCGAAGACGGACTTAAAATGCTCTATGAAATCACCAAAAGCGGTGAAATTCCGAAAACGCAGATTATCCCGACGCATGCCAACCGCCATAAACGACTGTTCAAAGAATGCGTGGAATGGGCAAAACAGGGCGGCATTATGGATGTAACCTCCAGCGTAAGCCCGGCAACCGGCTCCGTCAAAGGTTTGAAATCGAGTGAAGCTGTAAAACAGGCGTTGGACGCAGGTGTGGATATCAGCCGCATTACAATGAGCTCCGACGGCAACGGCAGTATGCCGATTTTCGACGATAAGGGTAATAATATCGGCGTAGGCGTAGCCAGCCAGTCCTCACTGTTGGAAGAGTTCCGCGATATGGTGCAGAAGGAAAATATCGCCATTACCGACGCCATTCAGACGACTACGAGCAACGTGGCGAAAAATCTCAAACTGTATCCGCGCAAAGGCACGATTGCTAAAAACAGCGACGCCGATATCATCGTTCTGGACAAAGACTTAAATCTCCAGCACGTATGGGCAAGAGGCACGCATATGGTAAAAGACGGCGAACCGATTGTATTCGGCACTTTTGAAAAGAGGAAATAAGCTTTAAGCGATAAAAAAAGAGAGGTGAAAGCCTCTCTTTTTCGTTTAGAATAATTTTATGGCGGCAGCGCCGATTATCATAATAATGATGCCGAAGATTTGGCGCATACCGACAGGTTTTCTCTCCGAGCCGAGCAGTCCGAAACAGTCGATAATCAGACCGCCGCTTGTCGAGCCGATTAAAATGGCGATAATCGTCATGCCCGTGCCGATGATATTAGAAAGATACGCATTCGTCAAGACGAACAGACCGCCTAAGATACCGCCGAGCCAAATCCACCACGGATAATTTTCCCGGCGGCGCAGCTCTATCCGCAAAGCGGAAACGGTTTTGCGCTGCAGCAGTATGATGACGCATATGACAGCAAGCAGAGCGATACCGATAATGAACGAAATTACGGCCGCTTTGACCGGCGAAGCGAGAATAATGCCGAGATGACCGTTTACAGCTGTCTGCACGGTGCTGAGCATACCGGCGATAATGCCGAATATTTGCCAGAGCAATGTATGCTGCCGTTTCGGTTTATTAAGCAGATTGTTATCCGGTGTTTTTTTAGCCATGACAACGTTGATTACACCGAGCAGGACGAGAATTGCGCCGAGAATACGGAGCAGTGTCAAATCCGTCTGCGGTGCATAAAAAAGACCGAAGTTGTCGATAATAAGTCCCATTAAAATCTGACCGAGTACGGGAAAGATGACTGTCTGCACGCCGCCGAGTCTGGCAAACAATACGATATTGCCTGTCAGGAATATAACGCCGCATACGCCGCCCATCCATATCCAGAGTGGCTCGCCCGCCAGTTCGCCGAACGGAATGAAATAATTCTGTTCCGTGATGAAGACAAGCAGCAGCAAAAATATGAACGCAATGATGAAGGAAACGAATGAAGCATTGTACGGTGAACCGAGTTTATGAGTTAATCTGGCATTTATGCCGGTTTGCAGCGGCAGACCGAACCCCATCAGTATTCCGAGTAAGATGAACATGATTTATCACCTTTCTTTTCTGGATTGAGTAGATAAATTATAACTCTTTAAGTGAAGTTCATGTCAATAATAAATCCTGACACCTTTTTTGACAAGTAAAAACTGACGGAATGTATTTTTTTATTGCGTATATACAATAATTGACCTGAAAAATTTACATATAAGTTGCAACTGCCTTGCATAATATGTATACATTGACTAAAAATGAATACTGTAATAATATATAGACTGCATTGATATTAATATCATCGGTTTAATTATGCAAATTTAAATGAGAAAAGGAGCTAGTTAATTGAAAAAAATACGTATGGGTTTAACAACGCAGATTTTTTTAGGATTATTACTGGGAGCATGTTTCGGATATTTTCTGCCGGATATCGGCTCGGAGCTTAAACCGCTCGGCGACGCATTTATCCGCATGATTAAAATGATTGTTGTCCCGCTCATTTTCAGCACGCTTATCGTCGGTATTGCCGGAACAGGCGATTTCAAAAAGCTCGGCCGTCTCGGCGGCAAGGCGATTATTTGGTTTGAAGTGGCAAGCTGTCTGGCGCTCATTGTCGGGCTGGTTGTAGTAAACGTTCTTCAACCGGGTGTGGGCGTTTCGCTTCCGTCCATCGGAGCGGCTGCCGGAGCCAACGCTGCGGCTACGGCGGAATCATTCAGTATCTCCATGCACTTATTAAATATTATTCCTGCCAACATTATTGAAGCCTGCGCCAAAAGCGACATGCTGCAAATCATTTTCTTCAGCTGTTTCTTTGGCGTAGCACTTGCTCATATCGGCGAGAAAGGAAAAATCGTGGTGGAATGCTGCCGCGGCATTGCCGAAGCGATGTTTAAAGTAACACACATACAAATGAATATTTGCTGTGCAAAACTATTTGAAAATTATAAATAAATCCACTTCGATATCATATTTATTGCTGGATATTGCAGGATCGGTTCGTTTCAAATATACTCTATCAACAATTTTGCGTATAAGATTACGTTTTTCTTCTAATGTAATTTTACGTTCTTGTTTAAATATATCATATATTTTTTGAGGTTTATTTTTATTATTCAACTTATTAGATAATATTTGTTGTTGAGACTTTAACTCAGTAATGATGTTTTTTAACTTCAGTAATTTTAATTTTGCAACATCTTCATCAATTAGTTGGTTAGAATACCATTCAAGAATGGAAACTTGTTCAGTTTGCTTTTTCTGAAGTAAAGTTTTTAAATCTAATAACTGTTGTTGGATTTCGTTTATGTTGCTATCTTCTTGCTGACGGTTAATATATTTTTGCAAAGTATCTTCTGAAATACAAATTTTTGTTAAAGTGTCCCAAAAAATGTTATCGATTTTATCAGCTGGCATATATTTAGCTATTGGACAAAAAGGAATATCAATTTCATTACGTTTTTTATAGCTTTTCGATGAACAATAATAGTAGTCTTTGTTGTTGTTAGGTCGTACATAAATTTTTCTTCCACAAGTACAATAAGCAATCTTAGATAACAAATGTATTCTTTTTTCATTACGTGTAGATCGGTCAGTGTTTTCTTTGATTATCTGATTGGCTAAAATAAATTCTTCTTCTGAAATTATTGCAGGAATAGGTACATTTATCCATTCAGATGTATCTTTATATCTTTGCTTAGGAGCTTTCTTCAATGAATTATGAGAATTATGCTTCCATGCATGAAAAACACCGGTATATGAGTCATTTTTTAAAATTCGCATAATAGCGGATGGATCATTCCAGCCAACATTTTTTCCCTGAAAATATTTAGGAATATTCTCTATTTGAAATTGTCGTAAAATTTGTCTTGAACTCATACCATTTATATAAAGTTTAAATATCCTACGAACAATCACAGCTTCATCTGTATTTATCTCATATAATTCTGTAATAGGATTGTATTGATATCCAAACAAGTGACTATTAGAAGTTTTTCCTTTCTTATATTTTTCTTTTTTTCCTCGTATGCAGCGTTCAATTATTTTTTCTCGTTCATATTCTGCTATTGCGCCTTTTATAGCATAGAATAATCTACCATTTGGAGAGTTATGATAATCTCCGCAAATAAATATAAGTTTTTGACAATATTTTTCAATTTCTTCAGTTAAGACTAATTGTTGACCTAAATTACGGGATAATCTATCTTGGTCGTAACAAATTATTATATCAATTTTTTTCTCCCGAATAGCTTTTCTCATTATTGTCAATGCTGGACGATCCAATGTTGTTCCGGATGCATTATCAACATATTTTATTATATTGGATATACCTAATTCTTTTGCTTTTCTTACACAAGCATCAATTTGGCTGGGAAGAGAAAAACCTTCTTCAGCTTGTCTTGTTGTAGAAACGCGAGCGTATATCGCCGCTGTTTTTAAGTTATTTTCAAACACAAAAGGACCTCCTTTATAGAAGGTCAATTATTGCATATAAATTTTATTATACAATAATGAACCTAATATTAGAATAGAGTTTGATATTAAAGGCTGATTACTATATAATAAACTGTGTAAAATTAGGCTTAATCAGCCAATAGAAGACATGATATGGGGATATTGTGTCTTCTTCTAACCACTGTAATGTTACCAGCATTATGGTGGTTTTTTTATGCCTTATTTTAATATAGTGTTCGTCGTTTTTTTGGTTTCTTGAACCATTTATAATAGTGGAAACTTAAGACAACTCCCTTTTCGCATTGATATCAGTATTGGATTTGGACTTTTCTTCATCATCAAGTTCACGATTAACTATAGCTCTCTTTTGTTCTACAGTGAGTTCATTATCACTATGTGAGAAATTATAAGACTTGGATACTTGTTTTGTATTGTTATTTAATTGATTTTTTTCTTGAATATCTAATAGATCTTTAGCTGTTTTTATTAGATAATCTTGAAGAACAGGAGAAAGTTTCTCGAATATATTGAAAAGTTCATCATATTTTTTTTCATTTTCAATGAATATATCACCGAAACCAGTGCGTAACCATTTTTCATTTACATTAAATTGAGAACATATATTTTTTATATTTTGTTCAGTAATGGTTGAGCCATTTTTCTCCATATAACTTATAGCACCTTGCTTTAATCCTATTTTTTGAGCAAAATCTTTTTGGTTTAAGTTAAGTATTTTTCTTAATTCACGAATTCGACTATTCATGATTACACCTCCAAACTTATAATATCAATGATTGATAAAAATGTCAATGAAATAGCCTGTAAAAGGTTGACAAAAACTAATCATTAGTATAATATTGAAATTAGAAATCAATAATTAGTAAAATTTAAGGAGGATTTATCAATGAAAAATAAGATAGATGATATGAAAGAAATTTTTAATAAATTATCAGAACAAAATAAAGATATCATTATTTTAGTAGCTAAAGGTATGAAAATAGCTCAAAAAGAAAATGAACGGATGAGAAAAATTGATTTAAATACTAAAAAAACTGCTTGATTTTAAGAGGTTAAATAATGAAAGAAAAGATCGTTAATCCAAATGATTTTAAAAACAAGATTGTTATAAAGGAAGATAATATATCAATGACTGTTTTTTACAATCCACCAAATAGTAATATTTTAGATAAGTATAATAAGAAATACGCCGAGATTTTGATGTCTAAATAAAAAAGCTATATATACTGAAACAATACATATAGCCTAATAAGATGCTGTATATATTCCCTTATACGACTATAGTGTAAGGGAATTTTTCTTTATTTACTATCTTTTATAGCTGCTTCCTTTTCAACAGCCTCTAATCCTCGATTGATTAACTCTATGGCAGCTGAAGTACGACTAGTATATCTGTTTTCGAAACGGAAGTCATCTATTCTTTTTAATAATTCTTCATCACAGACTACAGTAAAACGTGGTTTGTTGGAAGGCATTACGTATCACTCCTAAATTCCTTAATATAATCTTATGATATAACATAACCTTAAAAATGTAAACTTCTTATCTTCTTAATATAAGAACTTCCGAAGATAAGAAGATAAGAATTTCTTATAAGAACTTCCGAAGATAAGAAGATAAGAATTTCTTAATTTTCACCAGATAAGAAATTAAGAAAATAATAACTTGACAAAGTTCAGAAGTAGTGATAAATTATACATAGGTTATGAAGTTATGAACTTAATAAAAATTATTGGAGGTATATTAATGAAATCGCTAAATAAAAAAATGACATTTCCGGTAAATGATGATTTAAATAATAGTTTATTGGAAATGAAACAACAGTTTTTCTTTAACAAATCACGTTCTGAAATGATTAGAATTCTTCTAACAGTAGGAATAGATGCTTACAAAAAAGGAAACCGTGCTAATAATGCTGTAGTTGTAGCGAAATCAAAACCAAAACAAACAAAAAGAGTTGAAAAGATGAGCGATAGTTTTAAATATGCGCCATTAATTAAACGATATAGAGAAGAATTGTCAATGCCGATAGAAGCTCTAGCTCAGATTTTGGATATGCCGGAAGAAAGATATCGAGATATTGAAAACGGCTTTACAGTTCCGACTAAAGAAGAATGGAAGGATATAAAAGATATATTATCCATTGAAGTTTGAGTGATTTGAATGAAAAAGGGTCAGTTATATTGGATAAAACTTATGAAAGATTTCTATAACAGATTAGAAATACGAAAATTAATGAAGCAATCCGGTGGTAGTGAAAAGATAATATGTTTTCAGCAGATGCAGCTTCTAAGCCTTGATAACGTAGGCAATGAAGGTTTTATACCGTTTAAAGGTCTGTATGGCTCTATTGAAGATGAAATAGCTGCCGTACTGGATAAACCAATAGATGACATAGCCATGACGATTTCATATTTTGAGCGATGTAACTGGCTTGAAATAGTAAAAGACGGTAATAATGTGTTAGGTTTACTGATAAAAGAGTTGGAATTCGGCTCTGCCAGTGAATCACAGGCTCGCGTTATGAAACATAGACTGTTGGAATTTCTAAGTGAATATCTAAAACAAGGTTTAATAGATAAAAAATTTATATTTATACTAAAAAACAGTATAAATAACGGAAAAATAAATAGCAAAAAGAAGCTGGATAATATCATAAAAACGTTACATTGTAACGTTGAAAATTCTGAAAAAATAGTAGCGTTACAATGTAACGTAGAGAAAGAGATAGAGACAGAGAAAGAGATAGATATAACTACTAGTAGTAGTAGTTCGTTACAATGTAACGGTATTGAAAAAATAAATCTGTCTCATGAATTTCAGAAGCGACGATTGGAAATAAATAACACTACGTTAAAAGTTTTTAACAAATTTCCTAAAGAGCTTGTTTTAAAACAGCTGAAAAATTATGATTTGCAGAAAAAGGAAAATATAAAAAATCCTATGGGCTGGCTGTATATAGCCTGTAAAGATAATTATAGCTACGTAGCACAGTCTCTTGATAAGTCTAAAAGTAATATAGATATTGAGCAGTTGAAGCAAAAGCAGTTGGAAGCACTGCAATTTGGTTACTCGGAAAGGAATGAAAACAAATAATGAGGGCAGTACAGTTACCGTATAACATAGAAGCTGAAGAAGCAGTCTTAGGAGCAATTCTAATCAATGACGAAGTTATGGATGATATCGTGGAATTTTTAAATACAGACGATTTTTATCGTAGAAATCACCGCATAATTTTTTCGACGATGTTAGAATTGCATAATGAACAAAGCGGTATAGATAATCTTACCGTGGTAGATAGGTTGTCTAAAAAAAAGCTGTTAGGCACAGTAGGCGGTATTGCATTTGTAACAGCGCTTGCAAATACTGTACCAACTACAGCAAATACAAGTCATTATGCTAAAATCGTTAAAGAAAAAGCAGTGATGCGAAATATAATTCATGCTGCGGAAGAAATTATCTATCTTTCCTGTAACAGTGATTGTAATTTAGACGAATTAACAGACAAGGCAGAAGCCTATATTTTGCAAGCTACACAAAATTGTAAAACCAATAAAATTCCCAGTATACAGGAGCAGACGCTTGAAGCACTGACGCAAATAGAAGATGTTTATAACAACAAAGGAAAATTATTAGGCTTATCTACAGGCATTAATGATATCGATCACATGATTACAGGTTTGAAAAAATCGGATTTTATAATTATAGCCGGCCGTCCATCTATGGGTAAAACGGCGTTTGCTCTTAATATTGCCTCATTTGTTGCGCTAGAAGAGAAAAAATCAGTAGCCGTTTTTTCTCTGGAAATGTCTTCAGCGCAATTACTGCAAAGAATTATTTCGTCATGGGGTATCGTAAAGCTAGCAAATATTAAAACCGGAGAATTAGATAATAAAGAGTGGAATAAGATTGTAGCAACGGCTGATGATGTAGCAAAATCCAATTTAATTATAAACGATAATGTGGGATTATCCGTTATGGAAATTCGTTCTATAGCTCGAAAACTGAAAAGAGAAAAAAATATAGAACTTATCGTAATAGATTATTTACAGCTTATACAAACAGCGAAACGAGAAAATAGAAACCAGGAAATTTCGGAAATATCCCGTTCTCTAAAACTTCTGGCTAGAGAATTAGATATACCGATAATTGCTCTTTCCCAACTTTCCCGTAGCGTGGAAGCGCGACAGAATAAAAAGCCTATGCTAAGTGATTTACGTGAGTCGGGTTCACTGGAGCAGGATGCAGATATTGTAATGCTTTTATACAGAGATGATTATTACAATCCGGACACGGAAAATAGCAATATTACAGACGTTATTATTGCTAAACACAGGAACGGACCGACAGGCACCGTACAGGTATTTTTTCACAAAGACTTTGTAAGGTTTCAAGATTTAGTTCGACCGGCATAATGTGTCCGATTCGGACACGCAGAAAAGATGTGATTGATATGAAATACTGCTGTTGGAAATGCGGTAAGCGACTTGATGAGGATGAACGGCAACTGCTTTACCTGCCGGAAATAGATAAATGGGTAAGTATTTGTCGCGATGACAGGCTGTGTTATTACAGGAAGATGAATAAGAAAAACAAGTATAGAAAGTGGGGCATTATTAAATGAGTCGGGAAAATAAAGGTAGAAAACGAAAAACGGATATAGTTATGACGGCAGCAGCTAAAAGAGAAAAAGATGTGAAAGAACGTATGGCCCATTTGGAACGGCTGGCACTAGAAGCCGATGCACATAAGATGAGCTATGGAAAGTATGTAGAAAAGCTGAAAAGAGAGGGAAAATATATTATTTACCACTTTTAAGGAAGCACAGAAAAATTTAAGTGAACAGGCTCTTAAAAACGGCTGGTTCAAATTTACGGAAGAATGAGGAGATAAAGATGAATAAAGTAATATTAGCCGGCAGGCTTACAAAAGATCCGGAAGTACGTTATACGCAAACAGGAATTGCCGTGGCAAGATTTAACCTTGCCGTAAACCGCAGAATAAGTAAAGATGATCAGCAGCAGGCGGATTTTATTCCGATTGTTGTTTTCAACAAGCTTGCTGAAATATGCGGAAATCATTTAGCTAAAGGCAGACAGATTATCATGGCAGGACGCATTCAAGTAAGCAGTTACACGGCGCAGGACGGCAGTAAACGATACAGTACAGAAGTTATCATGGATGAGCTTGAATTTGTTGGTAAGAAGCCTGCTGAAACTGCTAATGGTAATAATGCGGCTACAGCAGAACAGATGCAATTCGGTGAAGAAATACCGCCGGATGAGGATATACCGTTTTAGAAGTGAGGTGATTTTATGAAAACAGAATTAACAAAAGAAGTAGAACAGGCTCTTGTGCTTGCGACAAAAGCTGACGGCGTAGGTGTTTACGGCGCATTGGAAGTAACACTCGGTGAAGGATACGGCACAGAAAGAGTGGATTACATGACAATGGACTGTAAAAATGTATTCCGCTGCTATGAGATAAAAACTTCAAGAGACGATTTCTATTCTCGTGCCAAGTTGTCTTTTGTCGGTGATTTTAATTATCTTGTATTAACAAAAGATGTATATGAGCAAGTACAGCAGGATATAGATATAAGATTTTACGGCGCCGGCATATATGTATATAACGGGTATGACCTTATATTGAAAAGACGAGCAAAACAAAAAACAGTACATCTGGGTAAGAAAATTGACCTAATGTACTGCATGATACGAAGTTTAAGCAGATATACGGTTAAGGAGGCATTGAGAAATGATTAATAAAAATACAGTTATCGCTAAAACTATGGATATGTTAGAAATGAACAAAAATAAGGAAATTGCCGCATATATCACAGGTGTGATATATGATGACAATGAAGTAGGTTTTTTGGTAGGTGGCGAAGATATGAAAATTATCTGTATGCATCTTGCTTTAATTCAGATTTTGGCTGATAAGCAGAATATAAGTATCAGCGATTTTCTTAAAAAGGTAGATTTGGCACTGTCTGAAGAATTGGATGTAGATATATCGCCGGAAAAACAGGTTTAAAATATGTCCGATTCGGACATATTAAATAAAAATTTTATAGTGAGGTTAGAAAAATGACAATCAAGGAAATCAAAAAATTTGCAGCTGAAAAAGGTATTATGCTTCCTAAAAAAGCAAAAAAAGCGGAACTTATACACTGCATTCAGAAAGCCGAAGGAAACAATGAATGTTATTCCACTATGAAATGCGATAATACGGACTGTCTGTGGTCTAATGATTGTGTCAAAGCATTTTTAAAGGCATAAAAAAAAGCTATGGATAAATCCATAGCCGAAATAAAAACCTACTACCAAAACTACTTTGTATTAATAATTATATCAAAAAGGTAGTAATAGTTCAAGGAGCGAGTTTAAATGATAACATACAGTTTTATTAACTTAAAAGGCGGCGTCGGCAAGACTACTATTTCCACCAATGTTGCATATGCACTGGCTGCGGCAGGAGCAAAGGTATTGTTTATAGACAATGACAAACAGGGAAACGCCAGTATGTTTTTCGGATTAAAAGATAAAGAATTGACTTTATCAGATGTATTCTTAAAACAGAACTTTGATATAAAGCGTGCTATTTATCCGGCACGAAAATTTAAGGAGGGACAGATTGATGTTCTACCTAGCAACATGACACTGCTGCCGCTTAATATGGAACATAAGGATATAAATTTAAACAACCAGGAAAATAAGACATTTATCCTTAGAAACGCACTGAAAGCCGTAGAAGGCGAATATCACTTTTGTCTGATAGATAATGCGCCGGATATCAACTTTACGGTTTATAATGCACTTATCGCAACAAACCAGGTGATTATTGTTACAAATCCGGATGCTTATGCAGACAGTGGTGTCGATGAGATGGATAAACAATTCAACAACGTGCTTCAGGATCGGCAGCTTTATGATGAAGATTACGATGAATACGATCCGCAGAATAACTTTATACTGCGTGGGGCACTTTTAAACAAGTACATCACAAACAGTTATAATAAGTCATCTTCCAAATATAAATTTTTTAAAACGAATATTAAGCTTGCCACAAATTACGAAGCAAGCAAGAGGTTTATTGAGTCCATTGAAACAGGAAAAAGTATTTTGGAATTGTCGTCGAACTGTCTGTTTTCCCGTCAAATCAATAAATTTGTTAATGAGCTTCTCTACGATAAATAAAAACAGGAATAAGAATGTGTCCGAATCGGACACATTCTTTCCCACATACATAACAAAAAATGTGTCCGATTTGGACACATTTTAGAAAGGTGATATTTTATGGCAATAAAGAATATAAACATGGCAGATGTATTTTCTTCGGCATCCAGTATGCCTAAACAACAGGTTAGATTGGTTTGCGATTATATTGAAGCGGATAAATTAAAAATTAATCCAGAAAACGAAGCTATTTATGGCAAACTCAATGTTGATGATCTAATACCGGAGATAGTGAGAAGCGGCGGCGTAAAAAATCCTATTGAAGTTATAAAAAAAGATGGAGAACTTTTAATAATTTCCGGGCATCGTCGGCAGCTGGCAACAATTAAAGCTTTTGAAGAAGGTCTACTTAGAACAAAAAAAGTTCCGTACTTTGTAAATAATGATATAAAGACGGAAGATGATGAAAAAGCAGCTATAATTGGCAGAAATACGCAGAGGGAGAAAGATTTTAAAACACGTTACAATGAAATTGCTGTTATGACAGATATCTTGAAAAAAGAAAAGGAAAGAAATAATGAAAAAGGCAGTTTACGGTCTTATATAGCTAAAAAACTTGGAATATCTGAGACTGACCTACAACGTTATTGGGATTACAATAAACTATCGCCGGAGATACAAAATGCTGTAGATGATGAAAATTCCAAACTGACATTTTCTAAAGCCAGTGAACTAACCGGCTTAAATAAAGAAGAACAGAAAATTGCTTATGAAGAAATTTCGAAAAAAGACGATGTATCGACGATGGAAATCAGAAATCTGAAGAAATCCATAAAAGAAGGTTATGATGTATCTGATCTGAAAGATGATTACAGCCCAAAAGAAGAAGCTGTTCCTGTAAAAAAATCCACCGCTAAGAAAAAAACTGATAACAGTAAAACAAAGAAAGAACAGGCAAAAACAGCTACAGCCTCAAATGAGATAAAAAAAGCAGAGATAGAAAAAATAGTGGAAAATAATGAAAATGAAGATCTGGAGGTTGTGGCCATTGAGACCTGCCTCTCAATTTTAGAAGAAAACAAAAACAAAATAGATAAACTTGTAGAGCAGGTAAAAAACGATGATAAAGGTTTAAGGCTACTGGCGACTGTAGATTATCTGGAAAAGCTGATTGCAAATTGTAACAGTGATTTGACGGCTAAACTGAAAGGAAAAAATCATGAAAAAGATGGTGGAGAAGGTGGTATTCAGGGCGAGAACACTTTATAAAATAAATGGAAGCTTTGCCTATGTAAAAGGTTCTGGTTTTTATCAAAATGATGAAGGACAGGCATTTATATATGGTTATGACAAAAATAAAAAGTTTAATAAAATTGAAATTGCGGTGGCTACACTTAAAGTATTTCATACTTTTGAAGCAAAGGAATGAGTGAACAAAATGCAACAAGATGAAAAAGTAATAAAGGTAATAGAAGTGGTTCCGCCTAAAGATTATGGCTGGTTAAAAACTGAAGTCGAAAATCTGACTAAAGAAAACGAACGATTGAAAAGACTTCTGTCTGAAGGTAAATTTAGTGACCTGGAAAATATGGTTACTGGCTTAAAGATGAATATAAACGCAAAATGTAAAGCTATAGCATTTGAATTTTCAGCTTGCAAATACAGTAAAAAAAACAGACAGAATTTAAATAGTTTAATAGAAACGTTGGAAACAGCAGCCAAACAATTAAAAGATTTATTATAGAATTGTAGGGATACATCTATGAGTGAAATCGGTGCTAAAATAAGGTATTTACGAGAGCAAAATTATTTAACAAGAGAAGAATTGGCAGAAAATTTACTTGTAAATCGCTCTACAATCCGTCGATGGGAAACAAATAAAATGACCCCATCAGAAAGCAATCTTATAAAAATATGCAGATACTTTAAAATAGACAAGAATTTTTTTAATGAATAGGAGAATAGCAAAATGATATTAATGACATTAAGTGAAATCAAAGAAAAAATCTCATTTGAAATAGTAAAATTGAAACAACTTATACTGACAAGTGAGATAGATTACAACAAATTTTATGTTATAAAAAGTACAGTAATCAAACTGCTAAAGATAGAAGAATTGCAAATCTTAGTGGATATGAAAAAAAGAGTCATTGATTTTCAGGAATATAATAAACAAAAGGATGAAATCAGTTCTATTTTGAAGCAGATAGAAGATTATTCATGTACTACTGATGGTATAAATCAATTAATAATAAGATTAGAAAAGCATATTTAAACAAATTGGAGGTTTATACGTTGTTTATAAAGGAAGAGATTATTAAAGATAGGATAACACTGTTTTTTGATGTCAGTTCACGAGAACAGTTATTTTTAAAACAAGATGAATATATACAGCTAAACAAGAAAAATATAATAATCTATAAAATCCGTTATAAGCAATTATGCCTGCGATATGATATAAAGTTAATTAGTAATTTTTTCGATATGCTACCTTCAAAATATCAAAATTTGTTAAGGCTGAAATACGAACAGTGTTACAGCTTGTCTAAAATCGCTTTAACATTGAGTATAAGTAAATCCGGAATTATAACTATGAATAACAAAATGATACAGTGTCTAACAAAGCTAATGTTTTGTGATGTCCATAATTTATTTATCAAGGATACTTCATACGATATGTTATTGGTATCCTTGAATTTGTTATTTATATTACAAAATAAGATAAAAGCCGAGATAAAATATTTATTGAGAAATAATATATATGTTGATGTGAGTTATGATTATCTGAAAAGTTTATATAAAAAAGACAAAAAGTTAATGGCAGTGCAAAAAATTGTTGATGAAGAAATAAATGGAATGGATAACTCGGAAAAGGATATCTTATTATATAAAATAAACAATCCTTTTGAGCATATCAGTAACATTTCTCATAGATACAATATACCTGAAGGAAAAATAAAGAAGTTACTTTATCGTTTTAGAGATAATATAATAGAACAGATTAATCATTTGTAAGTTGTCCGAATCGGACAACTTTTTTGTTTGTACCTTTTTATTAATCGAATTAGTCCGAATCGGACATATTTCAGATTTCAAAATATGTTCTCATTGAAAAAAAGAATATCCAGAAAAAGTAGTCCGAATCGGACTACTTTTTTATTTACCGACAAAAAGTTCCTTGTTTTTGTCGGACAAAAAAAGGTTTTTAAGTTTAGAAATCCTTATGTATCAAGGCTTACAGGCTTTTTTCATTTTGTTCAAAAATCGAGACTTTCAAAATCGACTTTCGTGCTAATATGGAAACATGGACAGAAATAAAAAATTTATAGGCGCTATTTTTGCTTTGGTAGTGCTTTTAATCTTCAACTTGTGTTCGTATACTCCGTTTACCGTAAACACCTCTCCATCGGTAACAAAAGGAATATATTTTGTTGTTCCTAAAATGTTTGCCAGAGAATACGAAAAAGACGACATGGTGATATTCAATCCGCCGGTAGACGTAAAAGCGTTTATGGTGGAAAGAGGTTACGTTATGCCAAAAGACAGTCTACTAAAAGAAATAAAAGCACTTGAAAACGACCGGTTTACCGTTGATGACAGATTTATTCAGATAAACGGTAAATACGCCGGAACAATATCGACAATAGACTCACGTGGTAGGGAAATCAAACCGTTTTACGGAGACCATACGGTAGAAGAAGGATATTTCCTGCCGATGGGAACGGCCGTAAATTCTTATGACGGCAGATATTTCGGCTGTGTTCCTCTTAAAAGTATAAAAAACAAAGTTATTTTACTTATCAAATTCTAAGAAAGGTGATTAGTTTGAAGACAAAAATGATAGCAGCGATTTTAATGGCTGCATGTACATTTACAGGTCCTGCTAGTGCTCAGGTTAATATGCAGGAAGCAAATACAGCTATTGCAGAGTTTAATATGCAGGATTTGAGCACGGATTTGCAAGATAAGGAAAGTCAGGGCTATGTGTTTATGGCTCAAAATGCACTGGATAGTAACAATGCGCTTAAAGATGAACTGAGGATGCAAATAGCTCAGGCCCAGACGATAGGAGATGTTGAGCTTGCTGAGACATTGCAAGCGTATTATGACAGTTTGACAGAGCCTTATATTATCTCAGCGTATAATAGCGATGTTCCTGCCGTTTATTATGATGATGGTGAGATTTTCAGTCAGATAGAAGAAGAACTCAACAGTTTAGCTCAAAATAATACGCAAAGTGAGTAGATAGGTATGAAATATAAATTTAAATTTACAGGCTATCAGAACCATCCGCAAAAAAGGATGTTCAGATTTTTTAATAATTATTTCAAAAATGAAGATAATACGGCTTTTTTTATGGCTGCCGTAATCGAAGCTGTTTTCAATGCCGCAAGATATTCAAAAAAAACCTTTGATACGGCCGAAATTGAAATATCCGTAAGATATATAAACAAAGCTCTAATTGTTTCTATTTCGTCGGATACATATTCTGTAGCGGCTGTAGATATCCAGCGAAAAATGATGGAACTTGCCAAAAATGAAGAACATTGGTCATCTCTTGTAGATGGCACATCCGGCAGGGGAATATGGATAATGCTTCAAGCCTGCGACAGGGTCATTTTAGAGCCCAAAATGGAGAAAGTTCATCTTGTCGTGTATTTTCCTTACAGAGTAAAAGAGCTTTCCAACAAAGCACTTCTAAAAAAAATGGATATAGGAGTGTTAGAGATATGATGTATGGATATTTTAATTATTTCCCCAAAAAACAGTAAGATTGAGAATTTGTTGGTATCCATTACGGTCGAGCATAAGATTTTTACAACGGACAACTTTCTGAAAGGATTGGCATTATATAACAAAATTAGACCGTCCGTGCTTTTTATTGATTATGCTCTGCCGCAAATAAACGGTGTAACTTTTTGCCAGATTTTGCGGGACATGATGGTTAAGGACAGTATCTCTTATAAGGATTTAACTATTTTCATGCTGCTATCTGCCTCTCAAATAAAAGAAGATTTTACACAGTTATCTTCGTTAAACATCAAATTTTTTATTGAAGAGCCGATGAATGAAGCATTGTTTAAGTTGCAAATGATGAATTTTTTCAGTAATTTTAAAACCGGCTTTGATACGACGCTTGAAGAGTCAGTAAAAAGAGCACAGATAAGTCAAGCATCAACGCTTCCGGATTTCATCGAAAATGAAAATTTATCCGTAAACTATATTTACAGTCCGTATTTGAACTTATCCGGTGATTTATTCAATTATTGGTTGGAAGAAGATATTCTTTACGGTTATCTATTCGACTGCAAGGGACATGATTTAACAGCATGGCGACAGACGGCAAAGATAAAGACTATTTTTAACTATGCTTTCAGATTTTACAACAAGGGCATATTTAAATCTCTGATTGATGTAATGAATAACGTAAATGAGGAAGTTTTGTATCAAATGGATGCCGATCAAGATAAAGGCAGCTATGTTGTAGCTATTATTTTTAAACTTGATATAAAAAGCGGCAGATTTTGTTATATTCCCGCTGGCTTACCGAGTCTGTATGTAAAAAATGAAAAAGCTTATAGAGAAGTTTCACTTTGCAGTGATATTTTAGGCTTTAGTGCTGCTCCCAAATTTGAAGAGGAATACCTAAACCTGAATGATAAAAATGAGCTTATCTTATGTACAGATGGGCTTTCAGAGCTTTTAGAGTATGAGCAAAAAAGTAAAGACAATAAAAAAGATGACATTACGGCCATCTTTATAAATTTAAAAAATGTGTCCGATTCGGACACAAAAGAAAAAGAGGGATGATATATGAAATACGTAACAATCAATAACAATACGGCTAATATCAAAATGAAAGGAAAACCGCTTTCCCCTGATGAGTATCTTGTAATTATGGATGAATACAGAGACGCTTTGGCAAACGGTATTACGGAGGTAAACCTGGATTTTTCGGAAACGGAAGATATAAACAGTATGGGCATAGGTTTTGTGGCAGATATAATGAAGGACGCTAAAATTCGCAAGATGAAAGCTTTCGGCGCCAATAAAATGGTTTACGCTCAATTTCGGCATATAAAGCAGTTTAAAAATATTTTCGATGAAGAATAAGGAGTCTTTTTATGATTGCCATAACTATTTTTGAAGATACAACGCAGATTGTTGCTACTAAAAAGAAAAAAGACAAACTTGAGGTTAAATCACTGATATCTTTCAGGTCTATGTATGAGGCTTATACAAGTAAGAACGTGGATGCTTTGACGAGTTGTTTTATGGAAATAGCTGCACTTATAAAAGACAAAGAAGCGTATATAGTTCTTCCGGACGATAAATTCAGACTTGATTATTATTACTATCCTACAAATAGCGAAAAAGAGGCGGATATAGATAAATTTCTAAAAGCAAATGCCGTTGATACGGAAAAATATTATTACAGCCTGCCGTTTTCGCTTAAAAGCAATACATTTAGTTTTAAAACTGTATACAGCATAGAAAAGGAATATATTGACGCTGTGTTACAGGCAGCAAAAGCAGCGGATTTTCTGGTTAAATCCGCTGAACCAATGAGTTTTTGCGCTGTAAGGTACAAGAATACGCCTAAAAATGAAGCATATATATTTGAGCTTTATAAAAATAGTGCCAGCGTAATTATGTATTCACCGCTCGGCGGTCTCTTTAAAATGAATTTATCTAAAGAATATGCTTTGAATAATCTGTCAGGATACGATCTTTCCGATTTACTGCTACTGGTTAACACTGTCGCTAAAAATAAATTTAAGAATATCACAGGTAGTGCGGATATCTATGTTATCGGTGCAAAATCCTCTGTTTCCAAAATAACTTTTGCCCACGAGTCTTCCCGTGTATATAAGCTTAGACCGAATGGTTCGCTTATTTTTAAAAAATACACACAGACAGAAATTGATGAATATTATATAGGGCTCGGCACACTTCTACAAGAATTTGAAGTTACGCCGGTAAAATTTATTAAGTTTACGGTGGCTAACGTACTGCCAAATGCCGTAAAAGAAACGACAAAACTAATTCAGATTGAGCAGGACGTAAAGAAAATAACCCGCGTTTTAATCTTGTTTTTCACCTTTGTAATAACAGTGCAGGCAGTATTTGTATATTATCTTAGCGGCATTGAAGTGCCGGATAAACTGCAAAATGATTTTGATTATGCCAACAGGCAGATAACCATTTTGAAAAAAGAAGACGGCATAATTCAAAACGTGAAAAAATCACAAGAACCTGTAGGTCCTATAATCTCTGAAATACTTGCTAATAAGCCAAACAATAATGAACTGGGATTTACGAAACTCTCCATAGACAATACCGTTACGGCAAAAAACAGCTCTGATTGGATAAAAATGAGCCTTGTTTCTACTGAGCCCGTAAAAATCCAGGAATTTGTCTCTAACTTATCCAACGACAGGTTTAAAAGCATAACACTTACAAAAATGGACAATGCTGCCTCTGCCGGCATAAATTCTGCCGATATATCCATAGCTAAAGATATAAAGGAGACAAAGAAAAATACGGATAAGAAGAAAGAGTAGGTAGATTATGAAGCTAAAAGAATTATCTAAGATAAAAGGGGTCTGGAAATATATCTTAATAAGCACGGTGATGGGCTGCGTAATGCTAGGATTATTTTTTCAGCTCAGTATCAGCTATCAAAATGCCAATGTTGTTAAAGCCAATATTGCCAACATGGAAAACACAGTGGGCGAATACAACAAGCTGGCCAGAAAAATAAATTCTGAAGCGTACAGACCTGTCGAAACGCAAAACCTTGACATGATTCAGACAGGGATATTGAATAATTTGGCCAAGAATAATCTTCTTTTAGATAAGTTCAGTGAAAAAACATCTAAAAGCAACAAAAAGGAAAAATCTTCTTTTAAAGAATATGATTTATCCTTTACCGGCAACTGGGAAAACGTGATTAATACGGTTGTAAATTTCACAAATCAAAGTGATGCGCTTATGAGCATTCAGGAATTGGAACTTTCCAATACTGATGAAACAGGTAAGGTAAAGGCAAATATGGTCTATAGAATTTATACAAAATAGGTGGTGAAGAATATGATAAATCTATTTAAAAAGAAAGTGAAACTAAACATAGACGAAGATTATGAAAATGACTATATAAAAAATTTAAGTGTCAGCAAAAAACCGACATCGAAAATGCTGCTGCCCATAAGTATATTAGTCGGAGTCTTTCTTTTATGTGCAGTCGGTACAGTATATTTTTCATATTTTGATATGCCGGATGATAATACAAACAAAATAAAAAGTCCGAAAGAAAACGTCTTAGCGGCAAAAAAACAAAAACAAATTAAAACTGAACCGGAAAATGAAATTATAAACTTAGCCGGACTTGAAAATCCGTTTGTAACAAAACAAAGCCCGATTTATGTAGATAATGCACCGCAAAAGGCGGGAAAAACCGTAAATACGGCAAACACTAATCTGCCGGCAATTCTAAATTATAATTACCCGTCGGGAAGTCTCCCGCCGATACCTGCTATTTCCGGAGATTTGCCGAAAATGAGCCTGCCAAAACAAAGCCCGCAGATACAGGGCATATCTTCTGATCAAAACGGGCAGAATATAGCCATTGTTGACGGTCAGGTTTTAAAAGAAGGAGATAAGTTTAACGGCAGCACAATTTCCAATATAAACAGCAGCGGCATTACTTTTTCTAACGGTAATCAGATTGCATACAATATAGCAAAGTGAGGATATTGATTTTATGAAAAAAATAGCAAATAAAGTAGTTTTGACGGCTCTTCCGCTAAGTATTATTTTTACACCGATTGTGCAGGCTGCACCAAGTCAGGAAGCTATGGATTTTGCAGCACAGTTTAAAAAAGAAGATACTCCTAAAATTACGGCAGAAGATGTACTGAAAAGATATGAACAGGATAAACACATTCCGCAAAACGCTAAAAATGTAGAAATTACAAGGATAAACGAAACACCTGTTCCGATTAATCTTTACGGTGAAGGAGTTCCGACGGATTATCAGTATATTCCTACAGCAAATGACGATGTAGAACTTAAAGATGAGCCTGTATCTTACGGACCAAAATATAATTTTGACTGGCAGGGGGCGCCGCTTACAGCAGTATTTTATTCACTCGGTAAAATATCCGGCGACAATATCCTCGTCGTTGATGATGATGATTTAACAGATGTTAAAGTTTATGCAACGCTTAAAGGAGTAACACTTGAAGATACGATAGCATATTTAACGGCCGCATATAATCTAAACTGGTCTTATACAAACAGCACATACCGCATCGCAAAAGATGAAGACACCATGCTTACATCGCAGCGTTTTAATGTACGTTACGCCGATAAGGAAAAGCTTATTACGGAACTCAAAGGCTTGGGAATTGATGATACCAATATCGTATCAAACGACCAATATTCTACTGTAACTGTAACCGGCAACAGCTATGAAGTAATGCAGGCAGGAAGACTTATCGCTTCCATAGATAAGCCTGTAAGTCAATGCCTTATTGTGGCACAGCTTATTGAAACTACTCATACAGATGATCTGGATGCCGGATTTACCTACTCTATGCCAAGCTATGTTCATAATGTTGATGACCCGCTGTCACATCAAAATTGGGGTACAAAACTTACTTTTGGCGTAACCAGTCAGTTCAACGAAGCCATCTCCAAAGGCAAAGTAATGTCGAGACCTGTAATTTTAACAGAAAACGGTTATGAAGCGGAGCTTTTTATGGGCGACAGCGTACCAATTCCGCAGCAAAATACAGCAGACGGAAGTACGAACATAACGTTTGACTATCAAGATGTCGGCAGCACATTGAAAATAAAACCTGCTATAGATAAAGCCAGCGGTATTGTAAGTTTAAATATTGAAGCGGAAATAAAAAATATTGTCCGCTACATTGAACAAGGCGGTATGCAGGCGCCACAGATAGCAAGCAGGGAGGCTAAAACCGTAGCGCATTTAAAATCTGGCCAGACTTTCGTTATCGGCGGTCTTATGAGTAAAGAAGACTTTGATACAATCTCCGGCATCCCGCTTTTAAGAAAACTGCCGCTGCTGGGTAAACTTTTTGAATATCATACGAAAAATAAATCCAATACGGAAGTATTCATAACCATCACACCGTATATCGTAAATGACGGCATGGACAGTCAACTTCTAAATGGCATAAAAAAAGAGGATAAGCTTCTTGAAAATTTAATGCAGCCGGCGGATGAAACAAGTGAGAAGGTGAATGTGAATAAATGATTATAACAGATGAGAGCTTAAAAGAGGAAATGCGCGAAAGAGGAAAGTTTTTAGATAAATCTCTTGTTAAGATGAGCATTCCTAAAAATATTTTAGATTTTATTTCAGAGCAAAATGCTAAAAAGTACGGCATTGTTCCTTTTGAATTAAGAAATAATGTACTTTATATAGCTTGTATGACAGAAAGTCTGTTAAAGCAAAATGAAATTGAGGATATTTTCAATTCGAATATAACGATATATCTTGTGTTAACAGACGACTATAACATTCAAGAGGCACTGAAACATTACTATGAAGTAGACCTTGCTAAAAGACAAAATGTTTATGAAGCGCAAGATACGACGGAAGATACAGCGCCTATTTTAAACAAGGTAAAAAACATTATAGCCGATGCCATAGAGTTCGGCGCCTCCGATATTCATTTTCTGCCATATAGGGAAAATGGGCATTATGTAATTCGAATTCTTTACCGTATAAACGGTAAAAACGTAAATCACTCGAACGACTATGCTTTTACAGAAAGTGAAATACCGCGAATATCTATGGCAATAAAACGTCTTGATACATCAGCAAGTTCCGATACTTTGCGAAAAAACATGCCGAATAAAGGTTCATTTCTTACAAAAGACAGAAACGGCATAGACGTTGACGTGCGTATCTCTACTATGCCGATGGTGAGCGGCATGGAAAAAGTAGTGCTTCGTCTTCAGCAGTTTTTAAGTAAGCAAAAAACGCTTTATGATATCGGATACAGTGAAAAAGATATTAGAAATATTCAAAGGCAGCTTAAAATCTGTCCGACGGGATTATTTATCATAACGGGGCCGACTGGTAGCGGTAAAACAACAACACTGCATGCACAGATTAACTACGTGTATCAAAATGCTGACTACGAGAAAACGGTTGTAACGATAGAAGATCCGGTAGAAATTTACAACAACAATTACTGCCAGGTGCAAATTCACGAGTCAGAAGATAAAAATACCAATCTGGACGCTCAGACAGCCTTAAAAGTAATACTGCGTCAAGATCCGGAAATTATATTATATAACGAAATTCGCGACAGGATGGATGCTGAAACAGTAATTCAAGCCGGTGCAACAGGGCACCAGGTTTTTACGACGCTTCACGCCAATGACTGTATAACGGCAATTTCCCGTCTTTTGGACTTGGGTGTATCTAAAGTCTCTCTTTTAAACCAGCTAAATCTTATAAGCAGTCAGCGTCTTATCGGGATACTTTGTCCTTATTGCAGCAGAAAATACAACTTGTCCGAATCGGACAAGATTCTGCTTGACAAAGAAGAATACGATATGCTTTCAAAAATTGATTTAAAGCAAATAGGAACGAAAGAAGAAAGAGATGCCTGTACCCACTGCAATCATACAGGCTATATAACAAGAATTGCCGTTGTGGAGTACGTATTTTTCAATACGGATTTAAAAGATATTCTGTATCATACAAGCTCCATGCGTGAGATACAGGCAGCTCTTAAAAAGAATAAATTCGTTTCCATGTGGGAAAAGGGACTTAGTTATGTAATGGCAGGCAAAACAAGTCTAAATGAGCTTTACAATCAGATCGGCAATAAAAATGCCGTAGACAATATCATAAAAAATTTATAGGAGGAAACATGAAACAGATACTACTTGAAATAGTAAATTCAGTATTGATATTTCTGCACATAAAAAAGCGGACTGTGCCAAATGATATTGATTTACTGAAATTTTTCAGAGTTCTAAGGCGTTATCAAAGAGCCGGCATTCCTATGGATAAGGCACTTGAAGAATATTTAGAGTCCAACCATGAAATAATGAAGCCGTATCTTAAAAACATAATTAATGAACTCAATTCCGGCCGTAGTTTATCTGAGGCAATTATAAAACAGCAGATTGTACCGAATTTCATTATTGAGATGATTAAAATCGGTGAAACAACGAATATGAATACGATTTTGGACGAAATCGTATATTATTTGAAACAAAAAACCGATATAGCAAGAAAAATAAAATCCAATATGTTTACGGTAAAAATAATGCTTGCCGGATTAATCATCCTCATGATAGTTGCAATTTACATGCTCGGTAAAATGAAGAGTCTGTTCGACAGCCTTAATGCTGATTTACCGCTTATAACAAAAATTTTACTGGCGTTTGGCGATTTTGCCGTGTATTACATCTGGATTTTACCGTTCATTTTAGTAGGTTTAATCATTCTTTATAAATATGTAATGAGAAATTATAAAGAAAAAGTTGATACATTCCTTTTAAAAATGCCGATATATAAAGTAATTTTAAAACTAATGACCCATTACTATATCTGTAAGATACTTTCTATCTTACTTAAAAACGGCATAGGAACATATGAAGCCCTGCGATATACCGCTATGGCGATAGATAATACAAGATACAGAAATGAACTTTTGGATATCGCGGAAAAAGTCAATAATGCCTACTCGCTTTTAGATGCAGTAGAAGAAGTAGATAAACATTATAATCTTTTAGATAAAGATTTTATCTTCGTAATTCGTTCAATCGTGCAGACAGGTGTTGCCGCAGCTTCGTTTGATGAACTATCAGAAGACTACAAAGAACAACTTTTAGCTACGCTTGTAACACTGCCGGAAAAAATATCGACACCGATTATGGGCATTGCCTGCGTTGTTGTAATAACAATATATGTTTCCATTTATATTCCAATTTTTACGCTTACCCAAAGCGCGCAGGGCATAGGAATGAGGTAATCATATGAAACGACCTGCATTTAACATGATAACCCTGGTTATATATACAGTTGCCGTCATAATGCTGACTGGTATAGCACTTTACGGCGCCAATGAATACCTGACCATTTCCAAGATTGCAGATACCAAATCCACCGCAGCCAACTACGCTACGGCTGTAAGTCAATATCGGTTTGAAATCGGCGAATATCCGAAGAGCTTAGACGACCTAACTAAAGAGGGCGATAAAGATATCGACGGAAATGATGCCTCTCATTTCGGACCGTGGATAAACAAAATCGAAAAAGACGCTTGGGATAGAGATTTTGTTTATGAGACATTAAAAACAGGAGGTGATGAAACAGGTTTTGTTATCTACTCTAAAGGAAGTGATAATACAGGAACATATTCAAACAAAGAATTTAAAAACGGTGCTGTAGGTATAATCGGCAAATAAAACAAACTTAAATTAAAGGAGATTTTAATAATGATATTAGCATTAAACAACAATTTAGCTGCAATTCCAGCAACTTTAAAAAAACCATTACATTCGGTAAATTTAAGACAAAGAAGTGCCTTTTCCATTATGGAACTTATAATCTACATGGTTGTAGTTTTGTTCCTTGTCGGCGTATTGTTCTTTGGTCTGCCGTTTTTAATTAACCAGGCAAAGGTTACTACGGCAAAACAAGAAATGGATACACTTAAAACAGCCGTTACAAGCTACCAAATGATGTCTGCAAGCCCGACAGATGGTATTACCGCAGAAGATCTTAAGGCGGGACTTGAAGCCGAAGACTCTATTGACGGTATGGCCCATACAAATATTTTACCGGAGGATGCTGATTTAAATGATCCGTGGGGCGGCGAATATGTAATTGAAACAAACAGCGACGGCAGCGGTAGCATTTCAACATCCAATGCAGTGTCCGTGGGTGGACTTGACAGCGAAGTAACAATCAGCTGGTAATTAGTAAAAAGGCAGATTAGACAACCTAATCTGCCTTTATATCAATAAGGAGGACTCTGAAAATGAAAAACAAAAGACCGGCAAGTATGCTTATATCAGCGATACTCGCTTCTGTAATGTTTATAATAATAGCAAACAGCTTTATGAACTTATGGGGTAATAGTTTTACAACACTTACAGCGGCAAAAACAGCAACAGAAGCACAAAACCTTTCAGACATAGTGTCCGAAAAATTGAAACTTGAGGGCGTTGATGCTGAGGAAGTAACAACAAAAACGCCGCTTAGTGATATAACCGGAAATGATGATGACGATGATTGGCTGTATACGTATGAAATAGGAAACGAATTTGAAGATGATGACGGAAATATCTTTAAAGTAGCTGAAGTAAAGATTTATAAAGATGGAGAAGATAACCCGAGATATAGTACAGAAATCCCGCTATCTTCTTCAGGAA
>JFBN01307357.1_pt1 | contig 69800 bp, 67 predicted proteins | sample 768741 | NCBI WGS metagenome assembly JFBN01 (sample SAMN01983846, study PRJNA193217) | chicken gut metagenome | biome: terrestrial biome; isolation source: ceca of Broiler chicken | host: Gallus gallus | place: United Kingdom: England | collected 2010-09-07
TGGATATTGATAAACTGATACCTTTAAGCCCCTGCTTTTAACTTGTGAGCGGTTTTGGTTCTCTGGTGGATATTGATAAACTGATACATGAAGGAGCTTTACAAAGCGGCGTATCGGGTTTTGGTTCTCTGGTGGATATTGATAAACTGATACTGACCGCATGTATCTGGCGGTACTTGTGCTGTTTTGGTTCTCTGATGGATATTGATAAACTGACATAAACACACAGCTCCCCTGCCGTTTGGCAAGGGAGCTGATTTTTTGTATCTTCTTTTTTAGAAGCCGCCTGCGGTGCGGGGGAAGGGGATGACGTCGCGGATATTGGGAATGCCCGTTAAATACATAATCAGGCGCTCGAAGCCAAGGCCGAAGCCGGCGTGTTCGACGCTGCCGAAGCGGCGCAAATCAAGGAACCACTCATAATCTTCGCGGTTCAAGCCCTTTTCCTCCATCAGCGAAAGCAGCACATCCATGCGCTCCTCACGCTGAGAGCCGCCAATCAGCTCACCGATGCCCGGCACCAGCATATCGGCCGCCGCCACGGTTTTGCCGTCGTCGTTCAGGCGCATATAGAAGCTTTTAATCTCCTTCGGGTAATCGGTGACGAACACGGGCTTTTTATACACCTGCTCGGTCAAATAGCGCTCATGCTCGGTCTGCAAGTCCACGCCCCACTCCACAGGATACTGGAATTCGGCGTTATTCTTCTTCAAAATTTCTACTGCCTCGGTATAGCTGACACGCGCAAAGTCGTTGCTTACCACATTGTTCAGCTTATCGAGCAGTTCTTTATCGAAAAAGCGATTGAAAAATTCCAGCTCGTCGCGGCAATGCTCCATCACATAGCCGATGACGCTTTTGATCATCGCCTCGGCGCAGTCCATATCATCGCGCAGGTCGGCAAACGCCAGCTCCGGCTCAATCATCCAGAACTCGGCGGCATGGCGCGGCGTGTTGGAGTTTTCGGCGCGGAAGGTGGGGCCGAAGGTGTACACGTTGCCCATAGCGGTTGCCATCGCCTCGGCTTCCAGCTGGCCGGACACGGTCAGATTGGTGCTGCGGCCAAAGAAGTCCTGCGAAAAGTCCACTTTTCCATCTTCGGTGCGGGGGACGTTGTCAAAATCCATTGTGGTGACGCGGAACATCTCACCCGCGCCCTCGCAGTCGGAACCCGTGATAATGGGCGTGTGAACATACACAAAGCCCTGCTCTTGGAAAAACTTGTGGATGGCATAGGCGGCGGCACTGCGCACGCGGAACGCTGCACTAAAGGTATTCGTGCGGGCGCGCAGGTGCGGCATAGTGCGCAAAAACTCCACGGTGTGGCGCTTTTTCTGCAAAGGATAATCGCTGGGGCAAGTGCCAAGCACTTCCACGCTGTCGGCGTTGATTTCCAGCGGCTGCTTTGCCTCCGGCGTCAACACGACAACGCCTTTCACGCGCAGGCTGGTGCCGACGCCTGCTTTGGCAATCTCTTTATAATTCTCCAGCTTTTGCGCTTCAAAAACCACTTGAAGCGAAGAAAAGCACGAGCCGTCGGAAAGCTCGATAAAGCCGATGTTTTTGGAATCGCGGACGGTTTTTGCCCAGCCGCATACAGTGATGGTTTCGCCGCCTTGGAAGCTGCCGCGCAATAAGCTTTTAATGGGGGTGTGCTGCATGGTAATTTCCTCCTTAAAAATAAAAAAATCCGACAGCCTTGGTTCCTCCTTGTGACGGACACAGCAAACTGTGCCGCACTTTAGGACGAATCGCTGTCAGAATCCGCGGTGCCACCTAAATTACCGAAAAAGTGTTCGGTCGCTTTTGACGTTCCGTTGTTGAAACGCTGCCGCTGTAACGTGCGGCTCACGGCGCACCTACTGCCGCCGGGGCGGGTTCGGCTTGCGGCTCGGGAGGGTTCTTCGGCGCGGCTCTTTGCGCAGGGCTTTCACCATCCCCTGCTCGCTTTGGCGGAACACCGCGTGTACTTTTCTCCGTCGTTGCCTGTATCGTTTGGTATTGATTGTATCACCGCCTTTTGCCCTTGTCAAGCCTTTTTGCCGTGCGGTTTGGGCTGTTGCTGGGCAGGGGCTGCTTTTGAAACAGAAACCCCTGCTTCACACAACATTTTTATATGGTGAAAACAGCGCTCTTTCCTTATAATAAAGTAAAATAGTTTTGTTTTTTGCTACAAATTCGCAGCACATGGAAATGGAGGACTTTGTTATGAACAACACCGCCCAAAACATCGAGCGGCTTTTGCAGTTTGGTGTGCAGCACAAGCTGATTGCACCGCTGGATGTACTTGTTGCACGCAATACGCTTTTGGATTTATTCGGCTTGGCAGAGCCTTACGAGGGTGCCGTGCCCGAAGAACATTTCGACACGCCCACCGAGCTTTTGGAGCTTTTGCTGGACGATGCCGCCGAAAAAGAGCTGTTTGATAACGAAGTACCCGCTCTGCGCGTAAATTTTGAAGCGCGTATCATGGGTGCGTTGATGCCCCGCGAAAGCGAGGTTGCCACACGTTTTCATCAGCTGTGGAAAACCGATGGCATTCAGGCTGCTACCGACTATTTCTATGACCTGTGCATTACGTCCAACTACATTCGCACTGCGCAGATTGCCAAGAATATCAAGTGGGACTATCCCTGCAAATACGGCAATCTGGAAATTACCATCAACTTGACCAAGCCGGAAAAAGACCCCAAGACCATCGCACTGGAGAAGCTCCAGCCCGCCGCCAGCTACCCGAAATGTATGCTGTGCATTGAAAACATCGGCTATGCGGGCCGCGTGAATTTCCCTGCGCGCCAAAACCATCGCGTTGTACCGATCAATTTGTGCGGCAAAGAGTGGTTCTTGCAATACAGCCCGTATGTATACTACAACGAGCACTGCATTATTTTCGATTCTGAACACGCCGACATGCGCATCAACCCCGGCACGTTTGCACAAATTTTCGATTTTGTACGCCAATTCCCGCACTACACCTGCGGTTCTAATGCCGATTTGCCCATTGTTGGCGGCAGCATTTTGAGCCACATGCATTTCCAGGGTGGCCGCTATGAGTTCCCGATGCAGCGTGCAGCAGCTTTGGCGCATTTCAAATGTCCCGATTTGCCCGACATCACGGTGGAAACCATCCGCTGGCCGGTAAGCACCGTGCGCGTAAGCGGTCACGACACCGCTCAACTGCTCGCTTTTGCTGAGCGCGTGCTGTCCACATGGCGCGGTTACTCCGACCCGGAGGCCGACGTGCTGGCATACACCGAGGAAAACGGTACTGCTACTCCGCACAACACCATCACGCCGATTTTACGCTACGATGCCGAAAAGGGTTACATTCTCGATTTGGTGCCGCGCAACAACCGCACCACAGAGGAGTACCCGGAAGGTATTTTTCATCCGCATCGTGAAATCCACCACATCAAGAAAGAGAACATCGGCTTAATTGAGGTGATGGGGCTTGCGATTCTGCCCGGCCGCTTGGAAAAACAATCGGCTGAGATTGCGGCTGTGCTCTCCGGCAAAGCCGACGCGGCAAAAGCCAAAGAGGAAATGCCGGTTCATGCTGACTGGATTGACTTCTTGGTGGAGAAATACGGCACCGCACTTTCTGCATCCGAAGCACAAAACGCTGTACGCACCGAGATTGGCGCCAAGTTTGAAACTTGCTTGGAACATGCCGGTGTATTTAAGCAAACCCCGGAAGGAAATGCTGCCTTTGCCCGTTTCCTGTCCAAAGTGGGCTGCGTAGAAGTATAATTACCCTATCAATCAAAAAGCGCCCTCGATCTGCTGCAAGCACATCGGGGGCGTTCTTTAAATTCTCTTTTAGTAATATTTTTACTATTTATTCCAATTTGTAATTTTATATAACCTAAAGTAATTTTACTTATAAAATATACTATCAGTTAAAATGTTGGGTGATTTTTGGCCTCTTTCCAACGGGCAAGCTGCTGCTCATATTGCGCGGCAATCCAGCTTTCGGCTTCGCTCAGCCCTTCTTCGGTAAGGTCAAATTGTTCGGTTGTTTTTTCGCTTTCATCTGTATGGGCAAAGTTCCAGGGCTGCGGCCAAACAGCTGCACAAAAGCGCTCCTCATCAATCCAAACGCGCCAGCGCATTCCTTGATAAGAGCCGGAGTAAGATTTGTTGGCCCGAATAAATGTCATTCCCGGAACTTTGGCAATCTCGTTTGCCATTGTTATCCCTCCTGCGCCGTGTCCAGCATGGCACACGCTTTTTCGGCGTCGAGCAGCACTTCGCCGTTTTCCATTACAAAGCACGGAATGCCGATATTCCCTGCCGCTCGCAGCTCGTCAAACACATGGTTTTTATCACGCACCGCCAAAAAATCTTTTAAGTTCTGTGTGCTTTCGGTAATATCGACCCATGTCCAGCCGCCTTTTTCCGGGTGTTCACCCAGCCACTGCTTTAATTCCACACAATCTGCACAAATCATGGTGCCGTAAATGGTTGCTTTCACCGTTCATTCCACCTTTTTGCATTATTTTCTTGATTATAGCGTACACTGGAGTGAAGTGCAAGCACACAGAACGATGCCCGCAAGCGGACGAACCTGCGGGCATCGGAAGAAACACATATTAAATTGTCGAATACCTTTTCCAAAAGAACCAAACGGGCGATTTCACTTTTGGTGAACCTTTGGAAAACAAGTTTCACAGGCAACTCTGCTTTGTGAAAAAGAGCGGCTATGGACGAAACCGGTTCAGCCGGAAAACGTCATGCTTATTTGCCCTCGTACATGGGAATCGACCCTTTCTGGAAAAGAGAAACAAAAAAGACGAAAGACGATTTTTTACAGGTAGAAAAGGTAGCTGCGTAAACAACTCAGGCATTCTACTTTGCCTTGGGGAAATCACAAAACATGATGTCCACCTACCAACTTATTTTTTAACGTGCGGTTTAAACACAACCCTGTTTCAAAACTTTTATTGTCTTAGAGCCTTTTCTTTTGGACTCCCGAACGAAATGTCTCAGTACATGGGACTCTACCCTTTCCTTTTAATATTCAAGCAGTCTCGCTAACCTCAAAACCATAGGCATCGCCGCTTTCTTTTTATGATCGAAAGGGCTTACACCACTTTCTATCTATCCAAACCGAAAACTCGGTTTGTTGTGTCCGAACAATCGGAACACTTATAGGCAATTCAAAAGCGCTTTGATTGCTGCTTTTAACTGCCCCCAGCCAACAATTCCTCATCGTGCCAAACACTGCCTATCTGTGAATGATATAAAACAATCATAATCTTCTAAGGGCTTACTTTGCGGCTCCTTTTTTCATGCAGATTATCTGCGAAACGAAAAGCTGAACATTTAAAAATATGCAAGCACATCTGCTGCTTATCCCAACTCTGTCCGGGGCTTTTCGGTTGTCCGCTGCGGCCTTAGGCTCACAAGGCACTGGTACAATATTCTTTGTTATGGCTTACCCTAAACTCCCCTTTTCAGCTTATCATTGAAAGATGGTAATCCACTCTCGAAACTTTTGGGGGAACTTTGCGGGCTTCCCGGTCGAAACCATTTCAAACACTTCGAAACCTTGTGCCAAAACAAAACGGGCACGAATGATATTCTTTGATTGTTGTTTTCATGGCGGTCGCTGTATCCTTTCTTTACAAGATACAGAGTCAATACATCGGGATTTGTGCTCGTTGCAAGAAAGCCAAAGAAAATAAATTTTAATTTTTTCTTTTTCTTTCTTTTATGCAGAGCGCATAAGCTCCAAACGATTTTTCCGCTCTATTTTGTATTGCAGCCTCATCTCCTGCCGGCTTTCTCGTCACCGTACAACTCCGGGCTGTCAAACAAGTTCTAATCACTTCGATGGAAGCGGTTCGTTATGAGTTATACGCCCTGCACCAACTGCACGGGTTCTTCAGTGTGGTACATGGGGCTCAACTCCTTTCTGTTATCTTGGTTATATTATACCCCCGTTTTCCGCCCGTGTCTATTCGCATATCGCATGGATTTGTGCTGCTTTTTATGGAACTTTCGCGCATATCTTTTTCACCTGATTTGTGCTATAATAAAAATGTTGCGGTGTCAAAAGATACCGCTTTTTCGTTTTCAAAAATTCGCGCTTTCCTCTTTCCCCACCGACACTTCCGTGATATAATGAGCAAAGAGCGTCGAAATATGGCGGCGCCCGATTGTTGACACAGAAAAGGAGCACTGTTCATGAAAGCTCATATTACGTCTGCGCCTCCTACCGCGCTGTGCTATGGCGTCAGCGATGATGTAAAGGCCGTTTTGCGCGAGCAGGAAATTGTAATGAAAGAAATTCGTCCCGATGAGCTGGGATGTGAGGTAGGTTCTTTTTTAGGGCGTGGACGCACGCGCACCGGTGCACCCGCTGTTCCGCCGACGGAATCTTTGCTGCTGATGGCTGATTTCAGCCGCGCACAAATGAACCGTTTGCTGGATGCTTTGCGTGCTGCACAGGCTGCCGTAGACTTCAAAGCAGTGCTGACGCCCACCAACCGTGATTGGACGGTGGCAGATTTAATGAAAGAGCTGGCACGCGAGCGTGCCGCGATGCAAGGGAGAGTAGAAGCATGAATCCATCCAACCTGTTTTCCGAGATTCGCAACTCAAAATGTGCAGCCTTTGTGTTTGAAAAATCGCCGGGCGGCGCAAACCGTTTTCGTGACCGCGTCATTTTTTATTATGACGGCAAAGTTCGCTTTGAACGTTACTGCATGGGCGAAGCCGCAGGCAAGGTGTGCGAGCTGACCGCCGAGTCTCTGGACGAGCGCGGCGCGATTGCATGGAATTACGACGATTGTTCTTACAGCAAAAAGGAAGAAGCCCCAAAGGTACTTACCGGTGCGGGCCGCGGCGGCCTTGTGTTTGACGGCAAAGTGTCGCTTTGGCAAAAGCACAGCGAGCTGAAAAGCGACCCCGACCACGGGTATGGCTTTTTCAAAATGCTGTGGTGGCGTTTATTTAAAAAATAAAGGAAAAATGTTTCAAAAAAGGATGGGCAAACGAAACGCTTCGTTTGCCCATCCTTTTTTAAATCCAACCCAATGCGGCCGCGTTGCGAAACACGCAAAACAGCACTAAAATCACTGCACACACCGCAACCAGAACATCTGCCCAGCGCGGCAAAGCCCAGCTGCCTGTGCGCAGCCAGTGAAGGACGATGTATCCCCCAAGAAAAAAGAAAACCGGTAAAAGCAAAAATACTGCGGCATTGCTTTGATAAGCTGCGGAAAAGTCCCCCTTCAAAAGCGCTGATGTCATGCGCGTCACGCCGCAGCCCGGGCATTGCAGCCCGGTCAAGCTGTAAAACACGCAGGGGATGCCCATACCATGGTCGCTCAGCCACACGCCAAGCAGCAGCAACAGCAATAAAAGCGGCACAATGCGTGCCGCTTTCTGCAACCGTTTTTTCAAACCATTAACCTTCTGCAAATTGGTTCAGCTCACTTTGCAGCAATGCCCAAGAAACAATGCTCAGTTTAAACAGCGAAAGCAGCAAATACAGCAATCCATTATTTTCTGCGGGCAAATTGTTGTTTAAACGAATGGTATCTATTTTTTCACCTGCTTTGTATAACCAATATAGCTCATAAATACCACAAGTTACAATTGAAAGCAAAATTACCATTCCGCCGGATGGGCTATCATATTCACCATAAACTCTGTTCAAATCATTTACTATGCAATAGATCCAATACAAGCCATAAATGCCGCATGTCACCAAGCTTAAAATAATGCACAGGGGAACACTTTTCTTTTGGAGCACAATACCACCATCCTAAAAAATGCTGAAACCGTTTACACAGCTTGCACTGCCATCTTATCGTGTTTTTTGTCGCTTGTCAACAAATTATCATATGAAAGTGTATTTTTTACATTTTTTCACGAGACTATGCGCAAAACACCTTATTGCTTTGCCGTCAAGCCGCCGTCCACACACAAAACCTGCCCGGAAACAAAGGCCGCCGCATCGCTGCAGAGGTAAAGCGCGGCGCAGCCCAAGTCCTTCGCGGTGCAAATCCGGCCAAGCGGGATGCGCTTCACCAGTGCATCATAGAACACGGGGTCATCCAGCTGGAAGGAATTGATGGGCGTGCGCGTAAATGTGGGCGCAATGGCGTTGACGGTAATGCCGTACTTGCCCCACTCGCAGGCCAACTGCTTGGTGTACATATTCACTGCACCCTTGCTGGCACAATAGGCGATGTAGTCCTGGTCGGTTCCAATGATGGATTTGACCGAGGAAATGGACAAGATTCTGCCGTAGCGGCGGGCAATCATGCCTTTGCCGACTTCGCGTGTGACAAAATGCAGCCCGCGCAGGTTTACCCCCATGACAAAATCCCATGTTTTAGCGTCGTACTCCTCGGCCTTTTTCAACTGGTTCACGCCGGCGGCGTTCACCAAAATGTCAATTCCGCCGGTTTGCTCCTCGGCTTGGCGCACCATTTCAATGATGGAGTCTTCGTCCTGCAAATCAACATGCAGCAATAAACAGTTTCGGCCCAGCGCGCGTGCCTCGTCCTGCAAGGGACTTTGCGTAATCTTTCGGTCTGCCAATACAAGATCGGCGCCGTTTTGCAAAAGTGCCTGGGCAATTGGTTCACCCAAACCGCCCACGCCGACAACCAGCGCTGTTTTTCCTTCTAAAGAAAATACATTCGTAAAATCTAAGCTCATTTGTTTGCACTTCCTTTTCTGTTTGATGATAGTTTCATCATACCACAAACAAACGTCCGGTTCAAAAAGATTCAAGCCAGCAGCATTCTATCGTTGTCCAGCGCTGCGCCTGTTTTCTCTCGGAACAGCTCCAAAAGCCCTTCTACGGTCATTTTTTCGCGTTCTTTGCCCTGCAATTCCAGCAAAATATTTCCCGCCGTCATCATCACGGTGCGGTTGCCTGTGGTGAGCGCACTTTCCATGTTGTGCGTTACCATCATACAGGTAATGCCGTTTTCCTTCACAATGCTCTTGGTTAAGTCCATCACCTTTTCTGCCGTGCCGGGGTCCAATGCTGCGGTATGTTCATCCAAAAGCAGTAATTTTGGCGGGACAAGCGTTGCCATCAACAGGGTAAGCGCCTGCCGCTGTCCGCCGGAGAGCAGCCCCACGGGCTGCCCCATGCGATCCTCCAGCCCCAAGCCCAGCCGCGCTAACCGGCTGCGAAAAAATTCGCGGTCTTTTTTGCCAATGCGCGAAAACGGCGAGCATTTTCCGCTTGCACGCAGATAGGCCAGCGCCAAATTCTCCTCAATTGTCATATGAGGCGCCGTTCCGCGCATGGGGTCTTGAAACAGGCGGCCAATGGAGCGGGCGCGTTTATAATCCGGCAAAAAGGTGATGTTTTTGCCGTCCAGAACAATCTGCCCTGCATCCGTGAAAAACTCGCCGCTGACTGCGTTCAGCAAGGTTGATTTTCCCGCGCCGTTCGAGCCAATCAGACAGACAAAATCGCCCTCATCCAAGTGCAGAGAAACACCGTTTAGTGCCTTTTTTTCGTTGACGCTTCCGGGAAAGAACGTCTTTTCTAAATTACGAATGTCAAGCATGTTTGGAAGCCTCCCTGCGTTTTTTCAGCCATTTGCATTTCGCAATCACCGCGGGGTAAGAAATGGCTGCCGCCACAATAACCGCTGACACCAGCTTGAGGTTGGAAGCGCCGAGGTTGGATGTGAGTGCAAATGCAGTGATGATGCGGTACAGCACCGAGCCCAGCACGGCTGCCGCCACCGCACCGGCAATGCCGCCGCGCCGTGCCGTTACCACTTCTCCAATGACAAGGCTGGCCAGGCCAATCACGACCATACCGGTTCCCAGTGTGGTGTCGCCATAACCCTGCTGCTGTGCCAGCAGCGCGCCCGACAGCGCGATGATGCCGTTTGCCACGCAAAGCCCCACCACAGTGGTAAAGGCCGGATTGATAGAGGACGCCGCCACCATAGCGCGGTTGTCGCCTGTGGCACGCAGGCTTAAACCCAGCTGTGTCCCTAAAAAGAGTACCAGCAGCACGCCGCAAAGCAGCGCCGCAGCTGCCGCCACACATAAGCCGCCCTGATTGCCAAGCAGTTTTTGTGCGGCAGTGAACAGCGTTTCCACCCGCAATAAGGTTTGGTTCGATTTTCCGCCCAGCACCATAATATTGATCGACACCAGCGCTGTCATCGTAATAATACCGGCCAAAATAGGCTGAACACGGAACACCGTTTGCAAAATGCCCGTCACGAAGCCCGCCAGCGCACCCGCCGCAACCGCGAGCAGCAGCCCTAAATATGGATGCCCGGCGGCCGTACAAGCCGTGCAGGTAACCAGCCCCAGCGTAAACGAGCCGTCGGTGGTTAAATCGGCAATATTCAAAATGCGGAACGATAAATACAAGCCCAGTGCGACAAGACTATAAATTAAGCCTTGTTCCGTTGCGGTTAACAGCACGGAAAGATTCATGAGTATTTTCTCCTTTTACAAGCGCATTTCTTGCTTGCGCCTTACCGCTGCAAAGCGCAAGCAGCGCACTCTATTGTTTGCTTTATTGAACATAAGCGGAAACATCCACACCAATGGCCTGTGCCGTTTCCTCATTCACTACCACAGCATTCTCCGTGAGAATTTCTACGGGAAGCTCCGACACCGGCGTGCCGTCCAGCACCTTCGCCGCCATATCTGCCGTTTGGGTGCCCAGCTGCGTGTAATTCACACCCACTGTGGCAAGGCCGCCGTCGGCCACCATGCTGTCTGCCGCCACATAAACGGGCTTTTTCGCGTTGATGGCTTCCTGCGCCAAAACAGGCATGGCCGAAGCCACCGTATTGTCGATGGGGGCAAAAACGGCATCACATTGACCAAGCAGGCTTTGTGCCGCCGTCTGCACTTCACCCGTTGCCGTTACAGCGCCTTCCACATAAGAAATGCCTTTTTCATCCAAATAGGCTTTCGTCTGCTCAATCACAGAAACACTGTTCGGCTCGGCATTGTTGTAGATTAAGCCATAGCTCTTGACTTCCGGGGTCAGCTCGGCAGCCAGATCAAAAATCTTATCCACGGGGATGGCATCCGACGTTCCCGTAATGTTGGCGTCGGGCTTTTCGGGATCTGTTACCAATCCAGCTGTCTGCGGGTCGGTGACGGCGGAAAAGATAACGGGAATATCTGTTCCCTCCACGGCTGCCGCTGCGCCCTGGGCCGCATTGGTGGCAATAGCGATAATGACGTCGACATCATCTGCCACAAATTTTTGGCAGATATTCGCAATGGTGGAGGTGTCGCCCTGTGCGTTTTGATAGTCGTATTGATACGCATTTTCGCCCAGTTTTGCGTCCAACTCCGCTTCAATCGCCGTGCGAATTTCGTCCAAAGAAGGGTGCTCCATCAGCTGAATTAACCCCACCTTGGGGCCGTCGGCAGAAGTTTGTGCGCCGGAGGCGGAAGTTTGTGTTTGTGTGCCGCCACATGCGGTCATGGAAAATAAGAGTGCCGCTGCACCGGCTGCTGCAAAGGTTCGTTTCATCATTTGTTTCAAGTTCATCATGGTTCTTCCTTTCGTGATTAACTGGTTTGTGTGGTGAATGCGGGCGTTCGTTCGGCTTTGCCATCGCCATCGTTCTCTCCCTTGCAGCGTCATATCTTTGCGCCTCCTCTCTGCGTTTTGCAATCAAAAAACGCCTGCCCTTGTGTTTCCACAAGGACAGGCGTTGAAACCTGCGGTACCACCTTGATTGCCGGCATTCTTTGCCGACCTCTCTGTCAGGATGCCATCACACCCCGCGCCCTGTAACGTGAGCACACGTCAGAAGCTACTGCGCCTTGCGGCGGTTCACTCTGCCCTCTGCGGCCCATTTTGCCGTCCCGCGTTTCGGCCTCACTTCCACCACCGGAGGCTCTCTGTGCGTGCGCTTACGGCTTTATTCCCGCATCGTCGGTTTTGCTTTTGTTTATTAAAGCACGAAATCAATCGTTTGTCAATCCCTTTTTTTCGTTTGCCGATCAGACAGGCGCATTTTTGTATGAATGGGAGAAATCCAGCGCTTTTTTTGCAGCACTTCCCGCAGCCATGCGCGCTGAAGCGCATCCCCAATAAATACCGCGCGGGAATCTTCCATCGGGTCAATTCCGGTAACGGTGTAACGGCGGTCTACCACGTCGAACCGAAGCCAGCTTTTCCCCACCGGCAAATACCCTTTTGCCCGGCAGATGCTGCCGAATACGCCGCTGACAACGCCCTCCAAAAACAGCAAAAGCTGGTTTTCGCTTTCCAGCTCCAACCCGGTAATGCCCAAATGATCCAGCCCGGCCAATATGTCCTGCGTTGTCGAAAGCTGCTGCCCGTTTTCGCCTTTGTTCAGCAAACTTTCAAACCATGCATCATCCTGCTGACTGTAATGACTTGTGAGCAGCTGGGCGTTCGGGTTCCACTGCCGAATGCCCTCTTGCAGCTGTGCAAGGGTTTGGGCATCGGCTCCCTCCATTTTTGAAACTAAAATGGTTTCCGCCGCTGCAATCTGGTCAATATAAATTTCTCGAAATTCCGTTTGATAGCGCTCAAAGGAATGGCCGTCCAGTATGGTAACGGGTGCAAGCAGGGTAATGTGTTCATATTGAATTTGACGAATATTTTCCATCACCTTGCTCAGAAAGCCAACACCCGTCGGCTCTACAATGAGATACTCCGGGTCAATGGTGTTGGCGATGGTCAGAAGCGAGGAGGCAAAATCCGACTTGGTGGAACAACAGATGCAGCCTTCCGTCAATTCCCAAATATTCAGCCCGGCGGAAGAATCGGGCCCATCCTGTGAAAGGATGGGCCCGTCAATGCCAACCTCGCCATATTCGTTTTCCATCACCGCAAAATCGCGGCGGGTTCGGCGCGCCAGTTCCTTGATGAACGTGGTTTTTCCCGCGCCCAAAAATCCCGAAATGACTAAGATTTTCATATCAAATACTCACTTTTCCAAACAGTGCCGCGCTGTCTCAGTCGGCCAGTTTGACGACAGGTTTAATCAAATCGGCGGGTTTATCGCGCATCAGGAACAAGGCTTCTTCCAGATGATCCCAGCCTTCAAACACATGTGTGGCCAAAGGATGCACATCCAGCTTGCCGGAAGCCACCAAAGCGCCCAGCTTCTCCATGCGCAGACGTCCGCCCGGCATTAAGCCGCCGTTAATCTGCTTGTGGCCCATGCCAACGCCCCACTCTGTACGCGGAATGGTCACATAAGTGCCGCTGCCGAGGTAGTTCACGTTGCCGATTTTTCCGCCCGGCTTCAAGCAATTGACAGCCGGTTCAAAGGTTTCGCAGCCGCCGCCGGCGATAATCACTTTATCGACACCCTTGCCGTCGGTCATTTTCATTACCTGCTCATCAATGGGGCCGTTTTTATAGCTGATAAAATCGGTTGCACCATAGCCTTTTGCTGCTTCCACACAAACGGGGCGTGTGCCGACCGCGATGATGCGGGACGCGCCGCGCAGATTTGCACCGGCAACACTCATCAAGCCAACAGGGCCGATGCCGATGACCAGAACGGTATCGCCGTATTGAATGTCTGCCAGTTCTGCGCCATGGAAACCGGTGGGAACCATGTCGGACAGCATACAAGCATCTACGGGAGAAATATTGGAGGGCAGCAGCGCCAAGTTGCCGTCTGCATCATTGACATGGAAAAACTCGGAAAAGACGCCGTCTTTAAAGTTGGAGAATTTCCAGCCCGCCAGCATACCGCCGGAATGCATCGAGTAACCTGCCTGAGCCTCCAAAGAGTTCCAGTCGGGGGTAATGGCAGGAACCAGCACGCGGTCGCCGGGCTTAAAGTCTTTTACCAGCGAACCAACTTCCACAACCTCGGCGCAGCACTCGTGGCCGAGAATCATGTTGTGGCGCTCACCAATTGCACCTTCCCACAGCGTGTGAATGTCAGACGTACAAATTGCCACGGCCAGCGGCTTACAAATGGCATCCATCGGCCCACATGCCGGACGCTCTTTTTCAATCCAGCCGGACTCACCGATTTTCAGCATTGCATAACCCTTCATATTTCAATCACTCCTTCAATTTGGTGGTTACGAATCAGCGTCGTAATCTCTACCCCGATTATACTGAATTGCGTTCAGAATATCAATCTTTTTTATGTCTTTTTCGCAAATTTTTTAAACTTAAAATAAAAAATAGGTCTATTTCACCAAAATACATTTTTGTTTTTGTACGTTCTTTACAAACGAAATGGTTGTGCACTATGCAACTTTCTTTATTTGTTTTTAGAAATTTTTTACACTATGCCACTTATCCAATTTGCCCAAGCATTTTCATTGCAGCAGCTTGTACGGCCGCGGCTGTTTTTTCACCATCAGCTAAATCGCTTTCTACCGGCAGACGCAAAATATAGTCGGTATGTTTCGGGTCATCGGTGAGCTGTCCCGTGTAAGCGGCTTTTGACAGCTTTTGCGCCCATTCCCACTGTGCTTTTCGATTGACCCCGGAAAGCCATACCTCCAATTCAAACTCCCGATGACAAAATGCCACCACAATTTTCAGCCCCGCTTTTTTTAGTGCTTCGTCCGAAAATTGGAAGTAGGAATAATCCATCGCGTTTTCCACAATGGCAGCTTGAAAAGTGTATTCCGGCATTCGCTGTTCCAACTCTTTGCGCAAATAGCGGAACGCACGCACCCATTCCTGATAAGACACAAAGCAAAAAACCCAGCGCTTGCCGAAAAGTGGCTAAAACACTGGGAGATTTGACAATCTACTACTATATTACTCGGCGAGAAGCTCTCTTGCCCTCTGTTCCACCATCTTTTCAATCAGCTTCAATCGATTATCAGGTAGATTGTACCGAGAGTGCTTCTTAAAATGGAACGTCATCAAATGGCGAAGGCTCTCTTTATGCGCCGTGGTCATCACTTGTTTTGCCGCGCCAACATAGTCATCGTAAACGCAAGGCAAAAGCGTATCCGCATATTTCTTCAGTGTTTTTTCGGAAGAAAAATCGTCTGAACCCGCAAAGTTGAACAACGAATTGCCATGATCAAATAAAGGAGCCGGAGCAGCAATTCGATTTGTTTTGTTGTCTACCAAGAACCCAAAATTACCGAAGTGACGATCGGTGTTAAAAATCAAAGCGTCCAGAACCAGCATATCACCCAACGCCTTCACAAATTCTTCTCCCAAACGCTGATAGTATTCTTGAACCGCTTTCATTCCACCAGATGTAACGATATGCCCAACAGGAAGAAAGGCATAGTCTTTGCTGGTAAACAACGCACAAGTGGAGCAAAGAGTACCTTTCCATTTGGACAGATTATATGAAACCGCATCAAATCCCATCGCCTGTGCCACCTGATAAGCATAATATTCCGAATACGGTTCATTTCCTGTATTAGACGCACCGAATGTGCCGCCCTTGTACAGCTTAACAATACCACTTTCTCGCCGCCAGCATTTGGGCAGCATACCGTTGGTCGTAAACTCCGGGCAGGATGCTAACGAGGTACGGATTGAGCTGCCGTATCCGGTAAAAGCAATCAATGCCAAAACCCGACTGAACCGATTATCATACAGGTTGAAATCAGCAAATTTTCCAGCAAATCCTTCTTCGACTACCCAATAACAGTCATTCAAAGAAAGCCCCTTAGAAACTTTGATAATATTGACAGGACGATTCAGATTCAACCCGCACTTGCTGAGAAAATTTCTCACATAAGCACGGTTTTTGGGGATTGTACGATATCTTAGCCACTTGGAAATCCCCTCTCCGCTGACATCCATATTTAGTGGAAAAAGCTCACGCCGCTCCTCATTCTTCCAGAGAATCTCAATCTCAGGCTCTGCGGTATCTTCTGCCGCGGAAAAGCGCAGCAAAGGTGTATCAAAGTGTCGGATTTCATAATTCATGTGGATATCTCCTCATCACCAATCGACCACTTACAGATGATATTGACATGCTTTTGGTATATTGAAACATATGAGAATATTTTAACATAAATGAAGCTCAAGCTCAACGGTTGAGCCCAGCACCCATCCAATAGGTGTTTCACTTAACCGCAAAACACTGTGACAAGAAAAATTTATTATTTTGACTTCTAACTAAAAATTTAAGCAATAGCGAGCAAACTCACGCTGTCAAGGCAACACGCCATAGAACCGGGCGTGTTATTTTTTTAGGTGTCAAGAGTTTTTCGTTACTTTGTTCGTAAAACCCAGCACGGGTGAAATTAGCCAGTAGTACTTGCATTCTCACGGAGCATCTCCAAGCACCCCATACCTTGCATTATCTATTTGCGAACGACAAATTCCCGAGGGTATATCCTCACAAATGATCACAAAGAACTCCTGGTTAGCAGTTGCTTTTTGAGATACTGCTTTTATATTTGATAGGCGGCTTTGCATCCTTCGGAATATGCCATGGTGATCCCTTTTTATCCTGTGTCGCACCAGAAATCAAACCATCTCGACACCATTTTTGCACCTGTGCAGGTTTACATCCCCACAGCTCAGCCGCTTCTCTTGTTCCCATATCGGCCATTGTGCTTTACTCCTTCTTTTATTGGGAAACATTTTATTTATAAGAATCCCTTTTCCTCTTTGCTTCGCAAATCTTTGCCCATAAAATCTTTTGCATCTCACCCGCCTCTTGTTTCATCTTATACCAGATTACTCCACAGAAAATCCCCAGTATTAAACACACAGAACCAAGTACGTCCATCAGCGTATCGTCTATCAAAAGACTTACTATCCATATTAGCCCACTGAATACAGTCGGTATCGAATAATAAAGATTCTTATCATTTATTATATCCATCCTTCTTACTTCCAACCCTCTTGCCATGTCGGCATATTTTTCATACAAAAAGTTTTTTACATATGTATAATTCGCATCATATTTTCTGATTTTCTCGTCGTAGCTTTCTAATACACTGTCATAATCGCCACCGACGCTACCTAACCACTTAACAGATAATTCAACTCCATATTTCCATGCAATTGCCGCCATTGAAACCAACATCGGTTTCTCTGCAAAAATTCTCTCTATTTCATCGCCGCATGTGTACAAAATATTATGTATTTCCAACGTATTACTCTGATGCTCAGAGAAACTCATATCTGATTTTTCCCACCAACTTTTTGAATTTTCATGTAGAAGAATTGCAATACATTTGTTGCGTTCAATAATTTCTTGAATGATCGCTGCTTTATCATTCAAATCCTGCACATGCTCTTTGACCATAGTCAGTACTGTTTTTTGGCAATTCGACATTGCCATTGCAGCATTCTTTATCTGAGCGATTTTACACAACATTGCAGAAAAATACACCTGATAAAACGATGCCTCCCAGCTGGTGGGGTCTTTCATCTTTATCATATCGTAATATTTAGCTGCATTCTGTTCGTTGTCCTCATCCCTTGCTCGGCGGGCAATTTGGTATAGATTATCAATTTCGGTGCTTGTATCCATCTGGACCGTACCGGTAACTTCTACTGTACCTTGTATCTCTACTGTACCCTCTACCATCATCTTTTTAGCTTCTTCAACGGAATATTTCGTACCGCAAGATTGGCAAATGTACAGGCCATTCTGTTTTATTAAATCTGTGCTTCCACACATTTCACAAGTTAGCTGTTTCATTCTTTCCCTCTATCTCCTTTATGTATTGAGCCGAGTTATTTTTTGCTTTTCCTATGTGTCTGACATAAGGTATCTGTTGAAGTTCAACCTTATTCTTAAAATATTTACCAAATCCTAGTCGATCTCCTTTGGATAATTGATTCCAAAAATATCCTTCAAATAAATCCTTAAGCACAAATACTCGTCCGAATCTTACTTCTGTTAGGCGATAAAGCGCCATCTCTATCAATTCATCGTAATCCATGATGCCTCATTTCCTCAATCTGCACTTTTTGTTTCGCTCATCCAAAAGCAAGTTGATTTCAGTTATGATCTCCATCCTACTCATAGTAATTTTCAGCTCCGCAGCCTTATCACAGATTTTACTTTCCAAATCTACTAACTGCTCACTACTCATAGGATCAGAAAAACGTATTTTTTCTGCAAGCTGATGCAAGGCCGCTTTGGTGCTGGTATCCGTTTCTGCATCGGCAAGCAATTCAACATCGGCTTGCAATTCTTTAATAAAGGAAACCTTTTTCTGCACTTTTTCTTCTACACGCTCAATCTCTCCACGGCCTGCTTCTCCGGCGACCATAAAAATTACAGAAAAGGCAAGGATAGCTCCACAAACTACGATTGCACTCCAAATCGGCAGTGTAGGCACGGCTGTAAACACAGCAAAAGCAACAATCTGAGCAACCAGATATACGATACCGATATAGACTATCGGCAGACCCAGAAATTTACTCTTTAGTGTATCCTCTTTTTCAAAAGCATTTTTCCAAATTACAATTTGAGCCACAATTGCGATAGCGGTAAAAAAATAAGCAATCCAGAATGTTGTCGTTTTCATTGTTGGAACAGCAAAAGCGATAATGCTGATTAGAAGAAATATAATTCCAAGAATTGCATATCCTTTTGTACTATTCTTTTTCATCCTCAGCCCTCCCTTTTTGCACCGCATTTAGGACAGAATTTGCCGGGCTTTACAAATTTAAATCCGCATTTAGAGCAGGCATTAGATAGCACTTGCGGTGCACCGCATTCATCGCAAAAAGCCGCCCCGGGGGTCAATTCAGCACCGCATTGATCACAGAATTTGTTTGCGGCTGTAGACAGCTGCGCTGGAGTTGCCATTCCAACAAAAGCATCGGCAACGACGCCACCTACCATACCGCCGACTGTACCGCCTACGCCAGTCATCATACCAAGGCCAATGCCCATGTTGGAGAACTCACCAACAGCTTCATTCTGAGCAGCTTTTTCCGCCACATCATAGCTGCGTTCCTGCTGGTAGGTGTAGCCCTCCTGCATCCGTTTCTGGGCAATCGCCTGAGATTCAATGACCATCTTCTGTGCTTCGGTCTGTTGTTCGATAATTCCCACTCGTTGCTGAAGCTGTGCTTCAGCAACGTCCGCATACTGACGGAAATGCAATTCTTTGAACCTTTCGTATTGAGGATCACCGTCCGGTTTAACTATCGTGGTCACATAGAAGCGTTTGAGTCGAACGCCATAATCAAGGAAATCTGGTACAAGGCGATTGCCAATATCTGTAGAAAAAGCTTCAAGCTGTTCATCAATTTCAAAAATATTGATGGCATTGGCGCGCATAGTTTGCGCTATATAAGCTTTGACCTTTGTCATCAATATACTACGGAAATAGGTGGTTAACTGCTGACGGTCAAACACTCTCTCCGTACCGACCAATTTAACCAGCAATTTTCTGGAATCATCCACGCTGAGAGACATCTCACCGCTTGCGCCAATGGAAATAGGGAACTTGTATGTAGGCTCTACATACTGTACTTTGCTGTCTGTTCCCCAGCGAATTGCCATTTGCTCTGTTTTGTTAATGAAATAAACTTCGCAGTGAAAAGCTGATTCACCACCTGTGGGAATATTGATCACCCGGCGCAGCAATGGAATATTTTGTGTTTCCAGCGTGTGCCTCCCCGGTCCAAACAGATCAAGCGCCTGTCCATTCAGGAATAAAATTGCTTCTTGTGATTCATGAACGATCAGCTGTGACGTTGTATTGAAATCTTCACAGGGATGTTTCCACACAAAAGTGCTATTATCGCCCTCATATTTGATAATGTCGGCAATCTTTGCCATAGCATTGTCCCCCTATTTTGATAATAATTGAAGAGGTGTGCTTTTTTGTAAAAGATAGGAAAGTTTAAACAAAATTATTATATCATAGAACGACAAAATTTTCCATATTGACTTGACTCTTTTGCAAATCAGTGAACAAAAAACTTGATATATTCTCTTTTCGAATACCTCTTCAGTGATTTTTTCTTGCAGTCTTAGTCATGGACTGTATAAAGGAACCTATTCAAATCCCTAAGATATCCTTTCCAACCGCCAGAGAAATCAAAGTATAAATAAGAAAAAATATGCTGGCCACAGTTGAAATCAACCATGACCAGCATATTTACTCGACCCTATTTGGCAGATACCACAAATCTAATTTCAAATCAACTACTTGCTTATAAGCACTCAACCAACCCTGGCGTGTTATTTTTTAGGGGTAAAATTGGGGTAAAGGGCAAAACTCTGTAAAAAAACAAAAAACCCAGTGCTTGCCGAAAAGCGGCTAAAACACTGGGTTTTCTTCTGGTTGCGGGAGCTGGATTTGAACCAACGACCTTCGGGTTATGAGCCCGACGAGCTACCGGACTGCTCCATCCCGCGTCATGTTACTTGTATATTATATCTCCTGTGCGGTAAAATGTCAAGCACTTTTTTAAAAAAATAATCTTTTGACAACGTTCTCCTTCCTATTATATAATAAATTGTTATGAAATATGCAATATTTTTACATGAAAAGGATGGAGTGAAGAAAATGACAATCGGCGCACTGATTGTCCTTGCCCTTGGGCTTTCGATGGATGCTTTTGCGGTATCGGTTTCAAACAGTCTTTGCTGTGCCGGGCTGACGAAACGCCAAGCCGTTCAAGCCAGCGGGGCATACGGATTTTTTCAAGGGCTGATGCCTTTACTGGGCTGTTTAGCAGGCACGCTGTTCGCCTCTATTGTACAGCAATGGGATCACTGGCTGGCGTTTATTTTGCTGGTTTTGATCGGCGGAAAAATGCTGGTAGAAGCCATTCGGGAAATGCGCAGCAACGAGCCCGAAAGCTGCCCGGCCTCGCTGTCCGGCAGGCAAATTTTAGTACAGGCGGTTGCCACCAGTATTGATGCACTTGCCGTCGGCGTAAGCTTGGCCGCTCTTTCGGTAAATATCTGGAGCGCCAGCGCCTTAATTGCTGTCATCACATTTGCCTGTTGTCTGGTTGGTCACGCCATTGGAAAACGTTTTGGTGCCATGCTGGGAAAAAAAGCGGAAATTTTGGGCGGTACCATTCTTGTTTTGCTCGGTGTCAAAATTTTAACCGAACACCTTGGGCTTTTGGGGTAAAGAGCCACACTTTATGCCTTTCTTTTTTCGGTTAATATACAAGAACATTTCAACACAATAGCGGCATGGGAACACACGTTTCCCATGCCGCTTTGCTTATCTTATAATACTATAAGTATTAAATATACAAATTGTTATCAAAAGAATTTTATGATACGTCAGCAGAAAGCTCCTGCTTTTTATCTTCCTCTTTTTCATCCGTCTGCACAGTTTCGTCTGTTTGTGTCTTTGCCGCTTCCTGCACTTCTTCTGTCACGTTGGAAAGCTCTTGGCCTACCTGTGCAGTCAGGCTTTGGGCTTTGTCCTCCAGTTCATCAAGCTGTTCCTCTTTTTTCTCAATCATTTTTTGCGCACCCTCAAGGCCGTTCGCGTTCTGCTTGTCCAGCTCGATTTCCGACTTTAGCACCGCGCTCTCGCCCTGCGTTTGTGTCCGCACACGGTCAACGGTTTTTACAGTTTCGATGCTTGTGGACAAGGTCATCATCGTGTTGAGCTTCTCCTGTTGAAGCTCCTCCTTTGTTTTAGGCTGCTTATTTTCCGGCTTTTCCTCTGTTTGCGTTTTTTGCATGGTTTCTTGTGTCTGCTGGGCTGTAATTTGATCAATTTGGTCATCAATTGCTTGAATCTGTTCCTCGTAGATTTCCAATTGAGGACGCATACTGTCCATGGTGCGGCCTTCTTCCAAGGCAGTATTCATAAACTCATTTTTTCGCTCTTTAATGGCTTCTTTCTGTTTTAAAAGCTGTTCAATCGCCGAAGCCGCTTTGCCTTGGGGCGAAATGGTTAAGCTGTCCTGTGCAGAATTTTGAAAGCCGAACCCTTTTTGGATGTGATTTCCCTTTACACCCGTTTGCCCCGCTGCGTAGGGACTGCGCAGTCCAAACGGGTAGCCCGTTACTCTTGATGCAATCATAACAATACCCTCCTGAAGGCTTTCTGAACCGTTGAAATGTTCAGATACGCCCTAAAAAATTACGCTGACTTTTTCGCGTTAATAAAGTTATCCAACTGTTTGAATGATTTTCAAGAGTTTTGCACGTCATTACCCACAAAAATATTCATGCCCACGGGAGCTGCCCGTTTCCTGCATTTTGCAGCGATTATTTTTCTAATCCGTCCTTGTTTTGCTGTTTAGAAAAAATTATAATGTAAGAATTGAAAAAGTAGAAAAATAATTGATGAATGGCTGTTATATTTCTTTGTTATGGGAGGTGGCACAGATGAGTGCAAAAATACTGATTGCCGACGATGAAAGCGATATTGTTTCTATGCTCGGCAGATTTTTTCAAAGCAAGGGGTTTTGCGTTTTGCCCGCTTGCAATGGCGCAGAAGCACTGAAGCAAGCCCAGCGTCAGCCGGATATTATTCTGCTGGACATCAATATGCCCGGAACGGATGGGCTGGAAGTTTGTAAGCGTATTCGAGACCACATTTCCTGCCCGGTTCTTTTCTTAACCGCCCGCATGGAAGACAGCGATATTGTAAAGCCTTTTTCTCTTGTAGAGCTGGAAGCGCGGGTACGCGCTCACCTTCGCCGGGAAGCACGGCACAGCTTTGAAGCGCAGGTCAAGTTTTCCGGTGATTTAACAATCGACTATTCCGAGCGCTGTTTGTTTTTCAATGGGAAGCGTGTAGAACTTGCAAAAAAAGAATTTGATATTGTAGAACTGCTTTCGCAAAACCCCGGACAAGTCTTTGACAAAGAACGAATTTATGAGCGCATTTGGGGCTATGACAGTGAAGGAGACAGCAGTGTTGTAGCGGAACATGTGCGCAGAATACGGCTCAAAATTGCAGCGTACACCGATTGTGCATACATTGAAACGGTTTGGGGGTGCGGGTACAAATGGGTCAAATAAGCCGCCGCTGTGCGCTGTCTCTGCGCAAAAGCCTTGTTTGCTATGTCATTGCCTTTTCGGCGCTCGCCGTTTTCCTCTCTATGGGGACTTTTTCTATCTGCAATCATGCCGTCGAAGGGATTCGAGCATCCTATCCCCCATCGGGAGAAAAATACTATTTAACGAATGAGCAGGGGGAACAATTGGGCGAAGGCGTTTACATTGGGGAGGTGTCCGCCCCGCTGTCCGCACAAGACGAGCCAAAACGCGATGCAGTCCGCAGCCTTTGCACGGTTTGCAAACCAAGACGGAACCTGGAATGGGCAAAGTGTTTCGGATGTGTTCGGTGACGAACAAATCAAAATTGGTTATGTGGATGGCTGGCTTTCCACCAGCAAAAACATGGTGCGAACCTTTGTTTTGCTTGCACTCGCAGTCATCGTTATGATTGCCCCCGTTTTCTCCGGCGAATACGATGGCGTTGACAGCATCCTGTTAGCGACCAAATACGGCAAAGCCAAATGCACTGCTGCCAAGGTGATTGCGAGCATCGTCACCGCTCTTGCCGCTGCTGCGTTGTCAGCGGCCTGTCAGCTGCTGCTTGCGTTGATTCTCTACGGAACGGAAGGGCTGGATTGCAGTATTTTATTTGCTCCAAACGACTATGTGGAGGCGTTTATCCCGTTTCCTATCACTTGTGGTACACTCATCCAATATCAAATTCTGCTGGCATTTACCTGTGTACTCGGCCTAACGGGGATGACACTGCTTGTATCGGCCATCAGCAAAAACCAAACCATCGCTTTAGCTGCATCAATGGCAATTTTTCTTTTTCCGGCGTTGCTTCCCATCTCAGAAAGCCACCCCTTGTTCCGATTGGTCGGCCTTTTTCCAATCTATCAGGCGCTGGCAGTTTCCCTTCTTTCTGTGGAGCAAATGGATAAGGGCATGTTGTATGCGGTATGGGCCATTCCGGCATCACTGCTCTTTTTAGGAATCGGTGCCGGTCTTTCTCGCCGTATATTTGCAAACATCAAGTTGAATAGAGAAAAGGGCGCGCTGCAAAATGAATCCATTTTGCAGCGCGCGCTTTTTGGCCGCTTTTTTCATCGCCGCACAAATGAAACAATTTGTATTGTGCAGGCTAAATTATACAGCTTGGCAAGCTTTTTCCAACCATGCTTTTTCCTGCTCGTTCAAGTAGGGAGACAGCGTTTTCAGCACCATGGTATGGTAAGCATTCAGCCAATTTTTCTCATCCTGTGTCAGCATTTCTGCCAGCACGGGTTTTGTATCAATGGGGCAATAAGTAATCGGCTCAAAGCAATAGAACTTTCCGTACTCGGTTTCCTTATATTCTTTGCAAAGCAGCTCGTTTTCAATGCGAATGCCCAGTTTTCCCTCTTCATAAACACCCGGCTCGTCGGTAATGGTCATGCCCGGTACAAACGGTGTTGTGCCGCGTGCAGAAAGGCTTTGAGGGCCTTCGTGAACACCGCCGACAAAGCCGACGCCATGTCCTGTGCCGCAGCGATAATCCAAGCCTTCGCGCCACATCGTTTCACGCGCCAGAATATCCAGATGCATTCCGGCCATGCCGTCCTTAAACACCGCACGCGCAATATCAATATGGCTTTTCAGCACCAAGGTGTAATAGCGCTTTTCTTCTTCCGTCAATTCGCCGGTAGAATAAGTGCGGGTAATGTCCGTGGTGCCGTCGCGGTACTGTGCGCCGGAATCCACCAGCAAGAAGCCGTGCTTTTCAATGACAGCACAAGTCTCGGGTTCCGGTGCATAGTGCATCATAGCCGCATTGCCGCCATAGGCTGCAATCGTGTTAAAGCTTTCGCCCAGATTGTCCGGCTGAACCGCACGGGCTGCACGAAGCCATGCATCGACATCGCACTCTGTCACGCGCTTATTTTCGGCCAGCTGTGTTTCCAACCAAATTGCAAAGCGCACCATCGCCACACCGTCTTTGACATGGGCATTTTTGAGGTTTTTAATTTCCGTTTCGTTTTTAACACCCTTCAGCAGGGCAACCGGCTCCTCGCCATCTTGCAAGGTGATGGCAGAATTTTGCTTCATGGTGCAGTACAAATGGTAGGAAAGCCCTGTCTTTTCGTACACCATCGTAACCGATTCTGCAATCTGGCCAAGCACGGCGTCAATCTCGTGGTACTCACGCACTTCCACGCCTTGCTGAGCCAAATCGGCAATAATCTCTTGCGGCACACGGCTGGTGTCAATAAACAGCACCGCTTTCTGCGGCAGCACCAAGCAATAGGCCATTGCAAAGGGGTTGTAGGCAATATCGCTTGCGCGCAGGTTTAACAGCCACGCAACACTATCCAAGCGCGTTACCAACGTTGCATTTGCCTTGTGCTTTTCCAAGGCAGCGCGTACATCGGCCAATTTATCCGCAGCGCTTTTTCCGGCAAACTCTACGCCCAGCGCCCAAACCGCGGTTGCGGGTAAAGCCGGTCTGTCCTGCGTCCAAATCTCCTTGACAAGGTCTGTGTCACAAATCGAAATCCTTTTCTCTGCAAACGCCTTCTCCATTTTTTCCACGGAATCCACGGCATTGACATTTCCATCCAGGCCCATCACACTCTCTGCCGGGAGCTGCTGAGCCAGCCACTCCTCTACCTTCGGTACGCCCGGCTCATTCATCCGCATCAGCTCAATGCCGCTGCCGGCCAGCTCGCGCTCTGCCTGAATAAAGTAACGGCCATCCGTCCAAAGCGCTGCCTTTTCGGTGGTTACTGCCAGCGTACCGGCGGAACCGGTAAAGCCGGAAAACCATGCACGCGCACCGTAATGCAGCGGGAGATATTCACTCATGTGAGGATCGGCAGACGGAATTAAATATCCGGCAACTCCCTTGCTTGCCATCGCGCTGCGAAGTGCAGCAATCTTTTCACTTGCGTTCATCATAAAGTCCCCTCTCCAGCACACACCCTTTTCGGGATGCGGCATTAACGAAATTGTTTCTCCGTTTTTATTTACCAAAAACGGAATAACAGCCTTTTTGTTTCCCCAGTTAAAGGTATCCAAAAAGGCTTTTAGAATAGGTTTTATAGAACCCTTTCGGGGCTATTATACCACAACCAGCTCAAATGCAAAACCTTTTTCTTTCCGGCTTTTCAAGTCTTTCATGAGTTTTTCGACTTTTTAACACAAAGCCGGCGACAGAACACACTGTCACCGGCTTTGTACTTACGGTTTATCCTCAATATTTCCCCTGCTCGTCAAAAGAAGCGGCCGGAGTATGAACCATCGGCTGACTGCTCTCCGCCATCGGATGGAAAGCAGCTTCCTCATCGTCTTTCAGCGAGAAACCATCCACCAAACGTTTCAAGGTAACGGCCTGTCCAGACAACTGCTGGCTGGCCGCCGCGCTTTGTTCTGCCGTTGCACTGCTTGTTTGTACCACAGAAGAAATTTGCTCAATTCCTTGTGTAATTTGAGTAATAGCAATCGCCTGATCATTGGAAGCGGAAGAAATTTTTGCAATGGATTGTGCCACTTGATCGGCGCTTTCCACGGTTTGCGACAAAGCCTGTGCCGTGTCGTCCGCAATCATCATACCGTTTTGCACTGCTTGCAGCGAGCGCTCAATCAGCTCTGCGGTGCTCTTGGAGGCTTCGCTGCTCTTAGAAGCCAAATTTCGCACCTCATCCGCTACCACGGCAAAGCCTTTTCCGGCAGCTCCGGCACGAGCTGCTTCCACCGCAGCATTCAAGGCCAAGATATTGGTTTGGAACGCGATATCTTCAATCGTTTTAATAATTTTTCCAATCTCATTGGAGCTGTTTGTAATTTCCTGCATCGCCTGAATCATGTCCTGCATTTTCTGGTTGCTGTTGGTCATTTCTTCGCTGACCTCCTGCACCTGAACATGCGCATGATTGGCGCTTTCGGCGTTTTCCTTCACCTGAGAAGAAATTTCATTGATCGTTGCTGCCAGCTCCTGTACGGAAGAAGCCTGCTGCGTTGCGCCCTGAGAAGACGCATTTGCACCGGCGGCCACTTGGTCGGCGCCCGATGCCACCTGCTCGGAAGCATCCCGAATTTGTGCCATCGTTCTGCTGACGGCAGTCGCCGCTTTGTCAATACTTTCTCCAATACCCACAAAATCGCCTTTATAAATGACGCTGTCTTTTGTGTTTAAATTGCCCTTGGCAAAATCGTACATACGATTATCAATCGACTCGATATAAGCTTGCAGCGTGCGTGACATCTCACGCATCGAGTGAGCCAAATGGCCGCATTCATTGTCGGATTTGTAAGCAAGCTGAATGTCTAGCTTTCCTTCCGCCATTTGAGCAGCAACACGCTCCATTTCCTCTAAGGGAGGAACAATGGCCTTCGTGGTTCTTGTTGCCAGCACAAAAGCCACCAAAAGCATCAGCCCACCCACCGTAGGCAAAGCTACGTGCGTAATATTGATGACGGTTGTCATCTCATTCAAAGTGGATGTTCCATAATTGCTGGTCAGCGTCATCATCGCTTCAATTTGGGCGTCCATTTCATCCAGCACAGCGGTAAATTCCTTCTCCACTGTTTTCCAAAGCTGCTGCTGGTTTACGCTGCTATCGCCCATCGCCGTCATAATATCTAAAAAATACACGTCTGCACGGCTGATAATTTCTTCCAGGGTGCTGACATCCTTCTCATTGCCCAAATAGACCGTTTTTAATTCCTGCAAAGCATCGCGCACTTCTTGCGCCGCCTCCTGAGCAGACTGGGTTGCATCCGCAATCGTCGATGCACTTTCCGATCCGAGTCCTCGGAACATCTCTTTTTGTGCACATTCAAAATTTGTGCGAATTTCGCTCATCAAACTTACGGAGCCCTGTACTTTATTTGAGTACAAATCCATGGTATGTCCCAGCACCGCCAGTGTAATGCTTCCAATGGTAGATAAAATCATCATCGCAATACTCACAAGAGTGAAGCTGATGATTAACCGGTGTTTGATTTTCATATCCTTCATATCACAAAACTTCCTTCCCTATCTGACATATGCATCTCCTGCTGCCTGAAAAGGCGGCGTTGTTTGCGGGCAGGACGAATCTCAACAGGGCACACATGCCAAAGTAAAAACCGACGAATACCGCTCTACTCGCCGGTTTTTATTTGTTCAATTTTTACTTTTACGCAAACGCGCTGTAAAAATTGTCACCCAATACTTGATCCAGCGAAAGCAGAAGAATCACGCCTCTGCTGTTTTTTGCGAGGCCTTTCAAAAACTGGCTTGCTACACCGGAACCGATGCTGGGGGACGGAGAAACGCTCTCCTCGTCAATGGGCGCAACCTCGTCCACGCTATCGACAATCAAGCCCACATTCGCATCGTTAAAATTCATCACGATGATGCAGGTATGTGCGTCATAGGTAGCCTCCATTTTGCCCAAACGCAAGCGCAGATCCATCACGGGAATCATCTTTCCGCGCAAATCAATTACGCCCTTCGCATACATGGGAAACTCTGGAATTTCGGTAATTTCCTGCATTTGGACAATTTGCATGACATTCGCAATGGGAATAGCAAACAGCTGGCCGTCCGTCCAAAACGTGAGGTATTTTCCCTCCAGCTCACTTCCCTCTTTTTCTGTCAGCTCCGCAAAGTTCTGATTGGTATCCATCGTGGCGATCCCTCTCCTTTTTTATACCGGAACGCTTATTTACCCGCTTCCAGCGTTTTGTTGATCATTGCTTTCATCACGGAAAGCACTGTTAAGTTGGCGTTATATGCATTTGTAGAGGTCATCATGTCCAGCATTTCCTCTGTGGTATCCACATTGGGGTACAGCACATAGCCGTTTTCATCCGCGTCCGGATGGGTGGGGTCATAAACCGAAAGAAAATCTCGGTCACTTTCCACCACATCAGCCACACGCACACCGCCTTTCGTCTGTGTGCGCGAAGCCCCCGAAGCGCCGGTTGCATTTGCTTCTGCCTGCGTCAACGCTGTCTCAAAGTCCAGCTCGCGCTCTTCAAATACCACCTGCTGGCGGCGATAGGGCGTACCGTCCTCTGTGCGTGTCGTGTTTGCATTTGCAATATTTTGAAGGGTGACATCCATGCGTGTGCGCTCTGCCGACAAGGCCGAACCCACGATGTCAAGTGAACCTAAAAAAGCCATACCGCTGCCCTCCCGGTTTATTTAATCGAGGAATTGAGAACGGTTTGATAATTTTTAAATTCGCCGCTCACCTTATCCATCAGCATGCTGTACTGCACATAAGCCTTATAGAGCTCCATGCTTTCCACATCGCTGTCCACATTGTTTCCGTCTGCACGCACCTGCGTATCGGTGCGCTCAATCACTTTTGCGCTGTACGTTCCGGTAGGTTTTGTGCCAGCCAAAACCTCTTCAAACACCATGCTTTTGGCTTTGTAGCCGGGCGTAGAAACATTGGCCATATTCTGCAAATGAAGCTGTTGCTGCTGCCATGTTGCAGAAATGCCAGATTCCAACGCATTCAGCTTTTTAGAATCAAAAAACATTTGCGTCTCTCCTTTTCAGTTTATACCATTACCCCTGCTTGCGGGCGTTTTTGTCCGCTTGAACGAAAGCATCCCGAAGCTGTGTGATCATTTCGATGACGACGGACAAATTTTGCTCCGATTTTTTCACGTTCACCTTAATGATCTCCTGCAAGAAGAAATTATACAACATTTCCAAATTGTTCGCAATGTCATATTTGTGATTCAACGTGGCCTTTAAGTAGTTTAAAATCTTCTGCGCGCGAACGAACTCCTGGTTAGCAAGGGCATAGTCACGGCTTCCCAAAGCTTTTTGGCCTGTATATAGAGCCTTGAGCAGTCCGTCATACAACGTGTTGAGCATTTCGCCCTGCGTCATCGTCATAACCGACTGCTGCTTATACGCTTGGTATCTGTTTTGAAGCATCCGTGTTCACTTCTCCTCATTTTTTAATAGCTGAAAAATTGGGACGAAAGGTAATTGCTCTGTGAACTCATATTGGCCAGTACCCGCTCCATCGTGTTAAACTGCTTCCAGTAGCGCTCTTTTTGCTTTTCATAAATCGACTTGAGCTGCTCAATGCGATCTTCAATGCTGGTAATTTGCTGAGAAAGCGTATTATTTTTTTCCGAGCTATAGCCCTTCAAACCAGCCATCTGCACCAGCATACCCGGGCTGCCGCTGCTGGTGTTGGCAACGTTTTTCAAGGAATTATCCAGCAGCTTTGCCAAGCCGTCCTGTGCCTGTGTAAACAGCTGCTCTACACCGCCGGGGTTGCTGGCCAAAGCGTTGCGCAGTGCGGTTTCATCAAGAACCAACTTGCCTTGATCTTTATAGTTGCCTGTCTCAATACCGATGTTATAAAGCGCAATATTGGAACCGTCCGGTGTGGTATACATAATGGTGCGCATCTCACTCAAGAACGCTTCCACCGTAGAGTCGCGGCGAACTAAACCTTTTTTTGCCTTTTCTTCCCAAAGCTTGATTTGGTTCTCCGTCATTTCTTTTTTCTGCGCATCGGTCAGCGGTGCATAATCCTTATAATCGGGGTCTTCATCCATGTAGCCGTTGAGCTTCTCCAGCATCGCGTTATAATCTTCGACAAAGGATTTAAAGCCCTCAACAATCGTATCAATGTCTCGTTCTGTACCAATGACGATTTCTTCAGCGGGGTTCGCCTTGGTGAGCTCCATTGTAATGCCGTTGATGGTAAAGGTATTGCTGCTTCGGGTGGTTTCCACGCCATTCACTTCCACAATGGCGTCTTTACCCTTGATAGAAACTTTTCCGGTGTCCAAGCCCCCCGCGCTGCCGAAAATACCTTTCAGCAGTCCGCTTGCTGTATCATCAATTTCAATACCGAAACCTGCGCCGCTGGAAGTCGTTTCCATAACGAACGTATCAGAAAGCGAAGAATAAGAAATCTTCACGCCGGCATCGCTGTCGTTCACCGTGTTGATTAAGTCACCCAAAGTCGCATCCGCTTCAAACTCAAAGGTCTCTCCGTTCAAGTTGAAGCTATATTTTCCATTAGAGCCAGTCTGTACGCCTGTCAAGCTGCTCAGCTTTGTGGAGTAGCTTACTACGCTGGAAGAACCCGGCGTAATGCCCAGGGTGGTCAAGTCGGCACCGGTCAACGTAAAGGAATGACCTTTTTCGGTGGTCAGCTTCCCCGACATGGTGAACTTAAGGCTATAGCCACTGATGTCATCCCCCACTCTTTCGACCTTGATGTTTTGCTCGCCGCCTGTAACACCAAAAGCTTTTTTCAACTGGTCATTGATGGAATCAATCACATCAGCGCCTTGTAGTTGTGCAGCGGTAACGTCTTTGAGTGTAATGGTTTTAGTAATGCCGTCCAAGTTAACGTCAAAGGTCATGTCAACCTTGGGGTCCTGCTCAAATTCGCCTTTTACTTTAATGACGCTTTGGCCGGTTGAGTTTGTTTCAATGGTGGAGCCTCCGTTAAAGCCGGCCATTGCCATTGCGAACTGAGAGCCGCCTGCCGATTGATAAGTAAATTTGTTGTCTTTATTCACGGTAAATTGCAGCTTACCGTCAATGTTTTCCACCAATACACCGTCAACTTTTTGGGCAGACAGGGCACCAGTAATTTTTTGAACCACCTGATCCATATCGGTTGCGCCGGTCAAGTCCACATCAACTGCGACATCCTGCGTAGTACCGTCGGCCATTTTCTGCTTGAAGTTCAATGTTAAGGTATTCAGCCCCTTGGTAAACACATCGCCTTTTACCTCATCAGGGCTCAAGCTAACCGTAGACTCGATACTTGCCGTTTCAGCGAGCTGCTTAATCTTCACGCGCATATCGCCCGTCAGCGCCGATGAGTCTGCACCGACGACATTCAATCCCGAACCGCTCTTAACAGCCGCCTGCATCGTGTTGAAAAAGGCGCTGCTGGCAAAGTTCTTGCTGCTGCTGGCATCCACGGAAAAGTTGAAGTATTTATTGCGGAAATCGTTGATGGTGGTAATCATATCGCGGTAGATTTCCTGTTTCCACAGCGTCTGCTGTTTTAAAGCTTGCTGCGCATCAATTTTGCTCTGCGTACCCGAAAGCATTTGCTCGACCATGCTCTCCGTATCCATGCCGGAAACAAGGCCCGACATGCCTTTATTGGTAGAAGCAGAGGAGCTCCAATAGTTTGATGTATTGATACTGCTCATAACAATATGCCCTCCTTTTGGCTGAAATAATTCCTTTGTTTATACCGGAGTATATCATTTTTCACTAGAACTGATCCAATTATCATTTGCAGCTTACAACCGCCATGCAAAAACACAGCCAAGCTGATTCACTGATGTGAACCGGAAAAGTTCTTCTTATAAAAAATAGCTTCTCACTTTCATTTATCAAACAGTTCCGGCCGTTTGAAAGGTTTTTTCAAAAATTCCTTATTCTTCTTTTTGGAAAAACCTCGGCGGCTTTCTGCATCGAGTCCAGATAGTGCATCGCCACAGAAGAACCGCTTTTGTTCAGCTCCTCAATTTTCTTCTTGGCTTTGTCTCGTTCTACCTCCACATGTTTTCGGCGGTACTCCTCGCCTTCCAAAATGCGGCTTGCCGCTGCCTTAATCGCACGCGACACGTCGTACAGTTCGCGCAGCTGTGCATCTTCCGGCTGACTTACATGGTTTACCGCATCGCGCGCCTGCGGGTCTTCTTCGCACATGGCGCGAATCGCCTTATCCAGCTCTGCCGCCTGATCCATCAGTTTTTGGCGCTGCTCATAGGCCTGCCCCAGCTCGTCCGCATCCATCGCCAACATTTGATCCGACAGCTGTTCCATCTCGGCAAATAAGTCTTTCTTTTCTTCCAATGTTTGCAGCATTTTCATGCGCTCATTTGTCATGGACAATTCCCCCTTTGAACACCGCCAACCAAAGTCACACAGTGTTTTATTTTTATCTAATTGTCTTAATAGCAAAGGCAACCTCTTTACTTCCAGGCCATTTTTTGTTATAATCCAATAGGTTTATATTCGTTTCGTCCTTTTGGAAACAAGCGCACACGAGAGCATTTTTCAAAAGGATTCGCTTTTGGAGGCCTTTACATGTCGGTATATATCAACGAAACCTATAATGCACCTGTTTTTCACGCGCTTTTAAAAGACTTAGACGGCAAGGAGCTGGCTGTTGGCAGTGCCAGCATTCATTTGCAGGAGCCAGGCGAGGATGAAGAAGGCTATATTGAATTTACCAGCGAATTTGTGCCGTTGTATCCTCTTGGCACAAATTTAGAGATTTACCGTCTTTATGGCCGGCGTGAAGTGCATCGTTTTTCCGGGCAGGTTTACCTTTCCGATACCAACCTGATTCGTTTGATTAAAGTGCAGGACGAGCCGCTTCCGAGTGCGCTTGATGTCTGCTGTACAGATGTGGCTTTTCCGGCTGCCGTCACGGTTCCTTCGGATGAAGTTGTCACCGTAGGTTTTTTCCGCAAGAAAAAGGCCAAAGCCCCCGACGTATTTCCTGCTACCATGACAGCCATGACGCAATCGCAAGTAGAAGTGCTGATTGAATCCGGCCAAGAGTTCCCCGAAGCAAAGAAAATGATTTTAACCGTCAGCGAACCGCCGCTGTTCCAAAACGTTGTTATCAGCGTGCGCAAGGCATTTACCTATGGCGGACGAACTTCCTGCCTTTGTGCGATTGAATCGGAGTCAGACGCCGCTTATACCAAGCGGATGCAATATTTAAAAGAGCATCAGCAAAGCCATCCTTGCGTTTTTTCTGTTTAATTCAGAGTGTTAAAACCGAAACCGTGCAAAACGGTTTCGGTTTTTTATTTTGCAAACCTCTGCGGCTTACTTGTTTTTGGAAAAATATCCGGTTTAAAGCGGAAGTTTTCAAGAATTCCCATTTTCCGAGGAATCCTGTGTCTTTTTATGGTCGTGCTGCGCCATCAGCTGTTTTGCAAAGTCTGAGGTGCTTCCTTCCTTTTTGGCCGCCTGACGGTTTTGCGACACAACGTCATAAATTTCTTCGCGCCAAACGCCAATCCCTTTCGGCGCTTCAATTCCCAGCTGAACCTGCGTTGCGCTGAAATCTGTTATAATAATCTGCGCCTTATGGCCGTCAGGCGTTTCCAAAATAATGGACTCTCCCTTTTTTCTGTTTAACCTCAGCATTCTTCTTCCTCCTTAAACAGCGGCAGGCGCGTCGGAAATTCTTTCGACAAAACCACCTGCATCGCCTTGCGCGTTTGGATGTTCACCACAATGGGGCTGCGCAGGTTCACTGTGGCACGCTTTAAGTCTTGCGGAATAGAAGCAATTGGCAAACATAACAGCTCTCCCTCGCCCAAAATCTCCGCATCTTCCTGCGGGATCATCGGCTTATATTCCATGGGCAAAACAGCGGGGTCAATCAAAATAAAGCACACATTTTTGTCTTCCAGCGATTGCAGCCACACGAGTCCGGGCCCGGCTTCTTTATCATACAACAGCGTATAAGACTGGTATTTTTCATATCCCAAAATCGGTGCGGCAAACTGCAAGATGCGCTCTTGCTCAATTTCCACTTCGCCGAAATCTCTTGTTTGATATTTCATAGTTTCCCTCCATACATGATACGGCAAAGCCCGCAAAACGCAGACTTTGCCGTACGAATTAACATAATACCGGGCTGAATCACTTTCTTGTTCGAGTCACGATGAAAAGCATCAGCAGTTTTAAGCTTCCGCCTCATAGTTCGGATCAGCAGAAGGGGGAACGTAATTCGGAGTTCCTAAATATTCAATGTTCACAGACGGGTATTGAACCACTGTCACATTAAACTCTGCCGGTGTATATTCCATTTCCACGCTGGGACGCGGCCACTGGTAGTTTACGCTGCCCATCTGGTAATCAATATTGCACACCGCAGGATCCCAAGACAGCTGCGCGCCGCCCTTAGGCAAGAACTCCATTACCATCGAAGGCTGTTCATACATGCGCTGGCTGGCAAGCTGGGCAATGCTGACGCCTTTATGGAAATTTTCCGATACCTGCCATCCAAACTGCGAAGCCCGCACGGTTACGTCAGAAACCTGCTGTAAACCTTTCTGTGCCTGTGCTTTTGCAAAGTCGCTGAGGCTATACTGTCCCAGAGATTTGCGCGCCTCGTATGTATCAATTCGCACCTTGGTAAAGTCTGAATGAATGTTCATTTGGGCAGGCTCTGTATGAACGGAGTCTGCCGTAGGAACCAGCGACCTTTGCTTTACAGTAAACTGTGCCGGCTGGACATCATACTCCAACTGAATGGGGGTCGATGTAATTTTAATCAATGATCCTATCACACTGCTCACCTCCCAAAAAACTTTAGAATGTGTAAAATCATTGCCATATAGAAAAATTGGAGCGACCAAGCTCAAACAAGCTTTGCTGTGCGCTTGATGCGCTCCGCTTGTTATTTTTTATTAGGTGATGTAATCCATCAAAGAAGTCGGCAAAATCTTGCTGCCCAACTGAAGCACTGCTTTCAACGCATAGTCGTTCATCATCAGAGTCGTTTCTTCTTCGCCCGGTACAACGCCCATCAAATTGTTAATTCGCTGCGTATAGTCATCAATGGTATTTGTTAAGCGAGTTTCCATGGTCTCCAAGAACTGGGTCTTTGCACCAAGATCCGTCAGATTCGCCATAAACTCTTTTTTCTGATCCATCAGCTTGTTGTTCAGCTCGCCAAGCTTCTCACGGTCACCGTCACGCAGCGCCTTCTCAATGTCATTCAGCGCGTTGTACAGGTTGTTGGAGTTGCCGTCTTCATCTTTGCCGAAGCCCACAATATCAAGGCCGGAATAGGAAATTTTATATCCCGTGGAGGGGTCCACAGCCGTTCCCGCCATTTTAATGCCCAAGCCGATGTCAAGGTAAACATCGTCATCCATGGGAATCTCTACGCGGGCGCCGTTTGCATCTTCGTAGAAGTATCCATCCGCATCTTTCTGGATGGAGTCCACATCGACGCCGTTATATTTCAAACGGCCTGTCGTTTCATCCACGGTAAACGGGCTGGAAACAGCGTTTGTGCCGCCGAACAAGAACTTATCGCCGTACTTGGAGTTTGCAAACTGCAAAAGCTCCTCTTTCAGTGCAGCAACCTCATTGGCATAAACATCCAGCGTTGCCTGGTCATTGGTGCCGTTCAAAGCCTTCACAATCAGCTCACTGCTCACGCGCTTCAAAATATCGTTGATTGTGTTCATGTTGGACTCAGCCGCATCCAACTCTTCACGAATGCTGGTGATATTGTCCTTTTGCTTTTCTACTTTGTATTTATCATTACGGGTTTCCAGCACGCGGGCACCGGCGGATACGTCAGCGGAAATCTGCGTAAAGCGCTTGCCTGTGGCGATGCGGTCGGTGGTCTCAGCATAGTCGTTGCGCGCATTATTCAGATAAGACAAATAATTGCGAACGGTAGAGCGATCTGCAACTCTCATAGGTAATACTTCCTTTCACTCAAATTGACTTGTAGCTTACGTTATAGGCCCATCTGATTGATGATCACATCCAAGAGCTCATCCATCACGTTCATCACGCGGGCAGCTGCCTCGTAAGACTTCTGATATTGCAGCAGGTTTGCCGTTTCCTCGTCACGGCTTACGCCCGAAACCTCATCGCGGCGTGCCAAGAAGTCATTCGTCACGCTGGACGTTGCCTCTGCACGGTTTTGCTGGTAGGAAATTTCACTACCCAGCGTAGAAACAATATCCGTGGAGAACTCTTCAAACGTACCGGTAAAGGTTTCGCCAAAGGACTTAAAGGTAAAGTCGCTCTGCGTCAAATTAGTTGCAATCGACTGCGCATATTTGGGGTCAGCCTCATCCGGGTTCACCACAAAATAGTCGCCGCCGCTTGCACGCCACTCATCACTGATAGTGATGTTGCCGGCTGTGATGGAAATGGTGTTGCTGGTTTTGCCATTATCCTGTTTCGCAGCCAAAAGCGTTTTGTAAATGATGTTGCCGTCCGCATCCGTAGCGGGTGCGCCCTTATTGGCATCCCACTCAGGAATAGAGTGGTTGACCACATAAGCCATTGCATTGGCGTATGTATTGATTTTATCGCGGTAGTACGGAATACCCTTTTGCGGGGTCTCGTTGGAGCTCTGCACGTTGGTGCCGCGGCCATTGATAAACTCCAAGTCAGCCTTCAAAGCGCCGGATGTAAACTGAGCATTCTCACCGCCGTTGCGCCATGTGAGCGCCACGGTACCGTCGTCATGCTGCACATAGTTCAGGGTGTTAAAGCTGTCGCCCGTCACTACGGAAACGCCGCCCATGACAACGTCCACGCTGCCGTCGGCTTTTTGTGTCACTTGAATGTCGCCGTAACCTGCCAGCTCGTCAAGAATCAGGTTGCGCTCGTCGAGCAGCTCATTGGGCTGGTAGCTTTCGGTGCCCGTCAGCAACGACATATCCTGGTCGCTGATGGTCTTATTCAGCTGTGCCACCTGCTGGAGCAGCTGGTTGACACGGTCGGTCGTCACCTTCATATCGCTGGACTGCTGCTCGAGCACATTTTGCAGCTTGCTGTCCAGCTGATTGAGCACCTGCGTCATGTTGACAAACGCAGACATTACGATATTGGCCGTTGTGCTGGAGGTGGGGTCCTGCGCAAAATCTTGGATGCTGTCGAAGATTTTCTCCATGGCATCCGTCAAGCCAGTCATGCTGCTGACATCGTTACCGTCATCAAACACGCTTTGGATATCCTTCAAAATATCCGTTGCCTCATTGTGGTAAGCAGTATTGGCATATTCCTCACGGAAACGCTGGTCAAGGTACGAATCGCGCAGCTGAGAAACGCCCAGCGCCTCTACGCCCTGTCCCATCAGGCCGACACGGTTTTGCGAAACGCGGCCTGCACTGCTGGCAACTACTACCGATACACGGTCAACACGCTGACGTGTATAACCGTTTGTATCGAGGTTGGCCAAGTTGTTGCCCACAATATCAATGGATTTCTGGTTGGCAAAAATCGATGTTTTAGCAGTTTCAAACCCCATGAAGGTTGGTCTCATTGTATTAGCTCCTCTCTATTTCCTCTCCGTGTGCAGCACTGTGCGCTCACGGCACTTCCTTGCGGTACATTATCTTGCTTTTTAAAAGCTGCTGTTAAACTTGCTGCTGCCCATCGGGCGGTCTTGCATTTTGCTGGGTGCGTACAAACCGGCGCCGGTTTCCGGCAGCCCGGCTTTTCCCCGCAGGCTTTCAATCAAGCGCATATCCAGCTTTGCCAGCTCCAAGCTTTGGCGGTTTTGCTCGCGCAGCTCCGTAGCGCACTCTTTCAGCTTCTGTGCCAGCTCACGCAGGCGCTCCCTGTCGGCGTCCTCGGGAAGCCGATCCAAAATTTCAGAAACTGTGCAGTTTTCGTCAAAGCCCAGCGCCGTTTGCAGCTGAATGCGGCGTGCTTCCAGCGTTTCAAGCTTCATCAAGGCGGCCTGCTGCATTTTCACAGCCTCCTCAATCGCCTTGCCTTTGTTGTCCATCAGGGCGCGGCGCTTTTCGCTTTCCACTTCCAGCATTTTTACACACTGCTCGGCGCAATCTTCTACGGCCTGCAAATAATCCTGCATCGCACTCACAGCATCAAGCCTCCAATCTGGTGCAGCATTGCACCTGCAATCTCATTGGCAGATACCGGGCACTGTTCACCGCTGTACTGCTGTTTGAGCTCCTCAATGCGTGTCTGAGGCACGCTTTCGCTGCAAAGCTGCACGGCCTGGCGGCACTGGCCGGCCAAACCTGCCTGATAGGTTGCTTTTGCACTAATCTGCACGCTGTCGCCTGCTGCAAAGGCACCTTTTGTCACGGACGCCGCCGGGGTACGGGCACGAACCTTCGACGTGCTCATCGAAGGACACAGGGAAAATAACTCACTTGTTCCTTTGATATTCATCATGGTATCCCTCGTTTTCTTTTCAAAAGCACTGTTTGCACAGTACGAATCCTGCTTTCCTAACTAGTTATCCCACAAAATCCTTGCAAACGAAATACCTGTTTTTCAAATTTTAAATTTATTCAAAATTTTTTTGCTTTTTTCACAACAACATGTGCTCTAAGCGTAAAAAACATGTCTCTTTTTGTGTTTTTTCCTATTTCTCTACCTATTTTATATTACCAATTGGTGCAATATTTATCATACACGCTCCTTCGTTTCCGGGCAAAAAGCGACACAGCTCGGCTTTTTTTATTGCTTTTTTGGAATAGCGTTGCTAAAATAATGATAAGCGCCGCACTGCATCGGTGCTGTTTCTTCTGCAATTTTTTAATATTCCGTTTTTTGCAGCGGCGCAATGCGTCTCTGCTCGGAGGGATTATGGCAAAAATCGTTTCTCTTATTACACAAAAGGGCGGCGCAGGCAAAACAGCCTCCACCAACGCGATTACCGTATGCTTAAAACATCGGGGCTATCGCGTTTTGTGTGTTGACTTTGACCCCCAGGGTTACCTGTCGTTCAGCATGGCCGCCCAGCACAATCTGCCCACAGTATATGATGTACTGCGCCATACGGTAAAATGTGTTGACGCCATTCAGCATACCGAGGTTGCGGACGTGCTTCCTGCGGACGGTCTTTTGGGCAACTTTCCGTATGAGTTTACGGGCGCGGGCAGCGAACGCCTTTTAAAGGACGCGCTGCGCCCGGTGGAAAACCTGTATGATTATATTTTAATCGACTCGCCGCCCGAGCTCGGCGCACTTTCCGCCAATGCGGTTATCGCGTCTAACGTGGTTTTAATTCCGGGCCTTTCGGATGGTTACAGCCTGCAAGGCGTGATTCAGGTGCACGAGACTATTTCGCGTATCAAACAGTCGCTGAACCCGAACCTTGTTTTGGGCGGCATGTTTTTAGTGCGCTATTATCCGCGCGAGGCGCTTTCCAAAACCACATGGGAAACCGCAAAGCTGATTACGGCACACCTCGGAATGCCCCTTTTGGAAACACGCATTCGCCACAGCAACACCATCAGCAAAGTGATGACTACGCTGCAATGCGACATGGTGCGCTATGCGCCGAAAAACAATGCGGTGCGCGATTATATTGACCTAACAGATGAGCTTTTGCGAAAGGGGGTACTTTGATGGCAAAAACAAAAAAAGATTTGGACAAGGATATGATGTTTCAAAAGATCATGCCCGTCCTTGCCGACAATCCCTTCTCCAGTGTTCCAAGCCGTGATGAGCCGGCAGCTCCTTCGGGAGAGCTTTCCGCCCTGCGCAGCCGGCTTTCTCAGCCCAGCGCAGCGCCCGAGCACCCCATGCCGAAAAATTTGATGGAGTTTGTTGTGGAAGCACATATTGACGAAGTGATCCGCAAGTTTAACTGTTGCCCCTGCAACCGTTGTCGGTCGGATATTGCGGTCTTGGCGCTTAATACGCTGCCGCCTTCTTATGCCTTCGGCACGCCGGAAGAGCTGGAGCAGCAAAGCACACAGATTGATGTAAAGATCGCTTATAATGCGCTGATCAAAGCGGTGCTTCAAGTTCGCTCACATCCCAACCATTGAGCCGTCACAATATCTTTTTTCTATGGCCGAAAACCTAAAAAATACTTGTTTTTTCGGCGCAGCAGAAACGATATTTTTCATCTTGTTCAGCAGCGCTTTTTATTTTTGATTCGCGCAGCAAGGTATCTTTTTAATTAAGTGTTGCGCATCACTTCTATCGTCGTTATTTTGCTTTTTTCTCAGAGATTTAACAATATTTTTACTTTTTCTTGTCATTTCTCTCTTGTGTTTTTTCAAAAACGTTTGATAACTTCGGGTAAAGTCGCGCAGTGCGAAATTTTCCCGGACACTTTCAGCCTGTGCTGCGTAAAATTTTTTTGTAAAATCGGCGTTGTGTCCTTTGATATATCTTCTGTCCCCAAGCGCGGAGGTAGCTTGCGGCTTATTTCACGTTTCGGGCAAAGGGGTATCAATTTAGAATAATAAGTGAGAGGATGAGTTCAGTATGTTTCACAAACCACGCACTTTAAGAAGGAAACTGTTCAGCAGCTTGGCCTTTGTCGTTGCAGCACTTTTTGCGCTCACCATTATAATTGCCGTCAGCATTTCCCGAATTTCGGCAACACAGCAGCGCATTTCCAATGCCACAGAAGAAATTTCTTCTCTTTACACGGCTAAGGCAGGCCATTACAACTGGGCTTCTTCGCTGAACAACTACTTAAACTACGGCATTGAGTTTTCCGGCAGCACCGACCCCACAGAATGCGTTTTGGGCCAGTGCTTGTACGACGATAACAACAGCAATATCGACCCCACCTTTAAAACCTTTGTAAGCAATGTGGAGCCGGTTCACAATGACCTGCACGCCGTCGGCAGGGAAATTCTGGCCATGGCTCAAAAAAATCAGGTCAGCCAAGCAAAAACGCGCTATATCGAGGAAATTCTGCCCAGCGTGGAGAGCCTTGTCAGCCGTCTTGATGAGCGCATTCAAGTAATCGAACAGCAAATCAGTTCTGAAAACGAGCACCTTTCCGTGCTGATGCTTGTGTCGGTTATCGCCACGCTGGCTGCGCTTGCATTCGTTTTGATTGTTTTGGTTTTGCTGTTCCGCTTCTTGAAAAAAGAAGTGCTGCACAACCTCGACACTCTTTCCGACCGCATTGGCCGTCTTGCTTCCGGCAATCTGAATTTGGAGCTGCCGGATGAAAGCACGTTGGAAACGGTAGAGATGCGCAATATCCGCAACTCTCTTGCCGACTCTGTTTCCGAGCTTGCAAAGTATATCCAGATTATCGACCTTGGCATGGAATATTTCTCCAACGGCGACTTCACGCCCTCGTGTCCCATTGAGTTCCGCGGCGATTTTGCCAATATCCGCCGTTCTATGGAGCGTTTCCAGAAAAAGATGAATGCTTCTTTGGCTCGTATGGACCTTTCCGCCGGTTTTGTCAGCTCCGGCGCGTCTCAAGTGGCCGACAGCGCACAAACTTTGGCGCAGGGCGCTACGGAACAGGCCAGCAGCGTAGAGGAACTTTCTGCAACCATCAACGAGGTATCGGCGCGTATTTCGGAAACGGCCGAATATTCCAAAACAGCAAACGAGCTTGGCAAGCGTGCCGGTGAAGTGGTGCTGAAGAGCCAGTCCGAAATGAAGCAGCTGATGAACGCCATCAAGGATATCGCTGTTGGCGCTAAGAATATCCAAAAGATTATTAAAGTGATTGATGATATTGCGTTCCAAACCAATATCTTGGCGCTGAATGCTGCTGTTGAGGCAGCCCGTGCCGGCGTAGCGGGCAAAGGTTTTGCCGTTGTCGCGGATGAGGTTCGCAACTTGGCTCAGAAGTCCGCCGAGGCTGCACAAAATACCACTGCACTCATTGAGGAATCTTTGCGCTCCGTTTCTGTTGGCGAGCAGCTTTCGGACAATACCGAGGCGGCGTTCAACGAAATGGCCGAGTACGCTAACCAAACAGTAGAAATGATTGAAAAAATTGCACAGGCATCTAACGACCAGGCACAGGCGATCTCTCAGATCTCCATGGGCATTGACCAAATTTCTTCTGTGGTGCAGATGAACTCTGCTACCTCTGAGGAAAGCGCCGCCGCCAGTGAGGAGCTCAGCAGCGAAGCCAACCAGATGAAAGCGCTGCTTAATCAGTTCAACATTTGGCCCAACGGCACAGACCAATCCAATGCCGAATGCCCCGCAGAAAATTTGAAGCAGCACCTTGAACCCTCCGCTTCTTCTGCTGCATTTGAAGAAGTGCCGAGCAAATATTAAGTTTTTCCCAAACACCCGGACATATTGTCCGGGTGTTTCAGTTTGTCGAAAAAACTTCGCTTTTTCACAAACGAAAGCCTTATCTAAAACGAAAAAGAGGGCTGGCCCCCCTTTTCCAAGCCTTTTCCCCTTGCAGTCCATCTTCTTTCTGAATCAGGCGGCAGTTCTTTGACAGTTTTTACCCGAACATACCGTCCGGGTTTTTATGTGCTTGTCGTGAAAAAATTGACGAATCTTGCCCAAAGCATTACAATAAAGACGGGTTTCGCCTTTGAATTGCGTATCCCGATTGCTGCATTGGTTAGGAGGCTGTTTTAATGCAACCTGTTTCCCCTCATACCGAGCTTCGCCGTTTGGCGCTGCTTGGCCGCGACGATTTGTACCAACAACTCAACACCTCCCCCAACGGCTTGTCAGATTCTGCTTGCACCCATCCGCACCTATCCCATAAAAACAGCAAAAGCACGTTTGCCGCTCGGCTTTCCCGTGCTTTTTTCACACCGTTCAATTTCATTTTAATGGCTTTGGCCGTTGTCTCTTGGCTTACCACTGTCGTTTGGCCGTCCAATGAAACAAAAACGGGCATCAGCGCCCTGCTGATCAGCTTTGTACTTTTGGCCGGGGTTGTGCTGCGCCTGTGGCAAGAGCGCAAGGCGGGCAATGTCCTCAGCGCTTTATCCGCGCCGCTCTCCTGCTCGGTTACAGTACGGCGCAGCGGTGCGCTTTGCTCCATTGAGAGCGGTCAGCTTTGTGTCGGTGATGTTGTTTTGCTTTGTGCCGGGGAGCGCGTTCCCGCCGACCTGCGCCTAATTATCACGCATGATTTATTTCTTTCTCAGTCGCAGCTCACCGGCGAAAGCCGCGTTTTGGAAAAAAACGCCGACATGCTTCCCGATGCCTGCGGCGCTTTGTCCGATTATCCCAACCTTGCTTTGATGGGAACCAGCGTAGTCAGCGGTACGGCAGAAGGCGTTGTGCTTGCCGTGGGTAGGCAAACGGTATACGGCAGCCAGCTTTCCGCCCTGGGGCATAATAAGCGCACCTTTGACGGCGGCGCGTCCTCTGTGGCAGGTGTTTTGCTGCGCTTTATGGCGGCGCTTGTGCCGATTGTGTTTTTTATCTCCGGTCTGCGCGGCGGCAATTGGTTTACCTCCTTTCTGTTTTCATTGTCGGTTGCCGTGGGGCTTGTGCCGGAGCTTTTGCCCATGGTGGTCAACGCTTGCCTTGCCCGCGGGAGTGCGGCGATGGCAAAAAAAGAAACCATCGTCAAAAATATCGACGCCATGCAGGGCTTTGGCGGCATGGACGTGCTTTGTGTGGATAAAACCGGCACTTTGACGGGCGATGAAGTTGTTTTAGAATACTATCTTGACATCTTAGGGAACGAAAGCGCCGAAGTATTGGATGCCGGCTATCTCAACAGCCTGTTCCATACCGGCACGGATCACCACTTAGACCGTGCTGTGCTCAAATGCAGCTCCATGCCCGGACGGCAAGATCATTTTGCTGCGCTTTCCGCGCACACAGAAAAGCTGGACGAACTACCCTTTGACTACGAGCGCAAATTTGTCAGCATTTTGGTGCGCGATGGCGCCGAAAGCCGTCTGCTGGTCAAAGGCAGCGTGCGCGAGGTGTTTGCACGGTGCCGCTTTGTTTTCCATCAAGGGGAACGTCTGCCCATTGACCCCACAGACGACAGCTCTGTGCGCGCTGTGGTGGACGAAATGACACAGGACGGCATGAAGGTACTGGCAGTTGCCGACAAACCGATGGCACAGCAAACCGCCCTGACACAAGAGGATGAACACGGCCTCACTCTGCTGGGTTATCTCGTCTTTTTTGACGCCCCCAAGCCCTCTGCGGCCAAGGCGCTGGAAAAGCTGGCTCAGCTGCATGTTCCAGTGAAAGTGCTGACAGGCGATCACCGCCAAGCAGCGCTTTCTGTTTGCCGCCGCCTCGGGTTAGAGGCCGACCATGTAGTGACCGGCGAAGCGCTGGAACGCATGAGCGAGGACGAGCTGCTGTTTGCCGTGGAGCATCACCACATCTTTGCCGAACTTTCCCCCGTACAGAAAGGGCAGATTGTACGCCAATTGCACGCCAACGGCCATACAGTCGGCTTTTTGGGCGACGGCGTGAACGATGTTTGCGCCATGACCTGCGCAGACACAGCCATTTCCGTGGACACTGCCGCCCCTGCCGCACGCGAAGCCGCCGATGCACTGCTGCTGAAAAAAGACCTCGGCATCTTAGAGCAAGGCATTTTAGAGGGGCGAAAAGCATTTTCCAATATGTCAAAATATGTGCGCATCACGGCTTCTTCCAACTTTGGAAATATTTTTTCCGTGGTGCTGGCGGGCGCATTCTTGCCGTTTTTGCCCATGACCGCCACCCAGCTTTTGGTCTTGAATTTGCTGTACGACCTGTTGTGCATTACTTTGCCGTGGGACAGCGTGGACGAAGCCGACTACCGTTTCCCCAGCACATGGTCGGGCACAACACTGGGGCGCTTTATGCGCTTTTTCGGGCCAATCAGTTCGCTGTTTGACCTCGGTGCTTTCGCCTTTTTATACTTTGTACTTTGCCCGTGGATGGTGGGCGGCAGTTATGGCGCTTTAAACGCCGAACAGCAGCACGCCTTTACCATGCTGTTCCACAGCGGGTGGTTTATTCAATCGCTGTGGACTCAAGTGCTGATTCTGCACTTACTGCGTACACGCCATGTACCGTTTTTCCAAAGCCGCGCCTCCGGTGCGCTGCTTTTTGGCACGCTGGCCGGGCTTTCTGCTTTCACTGCCGTCCTTTATACGCCCGCCGCGGAGTGGCTGGGGCTGACGGCGCTGCCCGCCCCGTATTTTCTGTTTTTAGCCGTCAGCGTTACGCTGTATCTTTTTGTCGTCAGCTTGGCCAAACGCCGCTATTTACAGCGCTATCATGCATTGTTTTAAGGAGGGTTCCATGTGAAAAAAATGAACGCCATCACCATGGACGCCGCCTCCTTGCAGCAGCTGGAACAATGGATGCAGCCGTCACCCGCGGACAAAAGTCTGGACGAGTTTCGGCGCGGTGTGCGTGAATTGCTGGAGGGCCGCGTGGATACGCTGATGCTGGAATGCGGCCAGCCGTCGCCTTCCGACGACGGCATTACATTTGGCGACTTAACCATCTACCAAAAAAGCCGCCGTGTGGTTTTCGCCGGGCAAGAAGTGCAGCTGACGCCGAAAGAATTCGACATTCTTTTCTTTTTGGCGCAAAACCCCGGCACGGTATTTACGAAAGAACAGCTGTATCAAGCCGTTTGGATGGAGCCTTACTATACTGCCGACAGCAATATCATGGCCTTTATCCGAAAACTGCGCAAAAAAATTGAGCCAAACCCCGACGCCCCGCAATACATTCTCACCATTTGGGGCATTGGCTATAAATTCAACGATCAATTTTAATCGCATTATTTTTGCCCGCGTGGAAGCATTTCTTGCTTCGGCGCGGGCTTTTTCTGACCAAAACGCAAGAAAATCGCAAGAATTCAACCATAGTTTTCCCGCGCTTCTTCCTTTATACTAAGGCTTAGAAACGCATCAAGTGTGATGCAATTGATTTCAAGAAAGGATGTGGCAGTATGGATGCCGGACCTAGACGACCAAACAATCAAACCCGCACAGTGCTGCTGCACCGACGAAGATAAAAGCATTTTCCGTGCATGTTTTTGTGTACGGCGTCTTTTCTGCGTCTGCTTGCGGCACTGCCGAAAAAGGAGATGCAGAACATGAAAAACCGTAAAGAAATGGCAAAAGCAGCTGCGGTACAGGCTCGCCGCGAGCAAACGGCCCAGCGGCTTTCCTTCGCGGCTTGTGCCGATGTCACTACCGTGCTTGCCCATCTTCACAGCCGCATTACCGGCCTGTCGGAAGAACAAATTGCACAGCGCCGAGCTGAGTTTGGCGTCAACCGCGTCACTCACGAAAAGGCAAAACCTCTGGCAAAGCAGCTGGCCGAAGCTTTCATCAACCCGTTTACCGCCATTTTGTTTTGTTTGGCGGCGGTGTCGTGCTTCACCGATATTCTCATTCCGCTTTGGCAGAACGCGCCGCAGGACGTTTCCCCCGTTACCGTGGTCATCATTTTAACGATGGTGCTCATTTCCGGCACGCTTCGTTTTGTGCAGGAATCTCGTTCCGGCCATGCGGCCGAGAAACTGCTGGCGATGATTACCACCACCTGCACCGTCACACGCAAGCCCGGCGGCACGCAGGAATTGCCGTTGGAAGAGCTGGTGGTGGGCGACATTATCCACCTGTCCGCCGGAGATATGGTTCCCGCCGACGTGCGTATTTTAGAGGCAAAAGACCTCTTTATCAGCCAATCTGCCATGACGGGCGAAAGCGACCCGGTGGAAAAATTCTCCCACGCATGTGAGCAAAGCGGCTCCGTCACCGACTGCGCCAATCTTGCCTTTATGGGAACGAACGTCATCAGCGGCACAGCCAGTGCTGTCGTGGTTGCCGTGGGGGACGATACCCTGTTCGGCGCCATTGCCGCTTCCGCAGCGTCTGAGCCGGTGGAAACGAATTTCACCAAAGGGGTCAACGCCGTTTCTTGGGTACTCATTCGCTTTATGCTCGTGATGATTCCCATTGTCTTTTTCGTCAATGGGCTGACGAAGCACGACTGGGCGGGCGCATTTTTGTTTGCCATTTCTGTGGCTGTGGGGCTTACCCCGGAAATGCTGCCCATGATTGTCACCACCTGTTTGGCGAAAGGCGCGGTGTCGATGTCGCGCAAAAAAAACATTGTCAAAAACTTGAATTCCATTCAGGATTTTGGTGCAATGGATATTCTCTGCACCGATAAAACAGGAACGTTAACGCAGGATAAAGTGGTTTTGGAATATCACATGAACGTCAATGGCGAGGATGACCTGCGGGTGCTGCGTCACGCCTACTTAAACAGCTATTTCCAAACCGGATATAAAAACCTGATGGATGTTGCCATCATTGAACGCACCGAGGAGCAGGAAGCCGCCGACCCGCGCTTGGCTGACTTGTCTCAAACCTATCACAAAGTAGACGAAATTCCCTTCGACTTTACGCGCCGCCGTCTTTCCACCGTTGTGGAAGACCGCGCCGGAAAGCGTCAAATGATTACAAAAGGGGCTGTGGAAGAAATGCTGGGTGTCTGTGCCTTTGCGGAGGACGGCGGCACTGTGCAGCCCTTGACGAATGAGATTCGCACAAAAATTTTAGAAACCGTAGGCCGTTTGAACGAAAACGGAATGCGTGTCATTGCCATTGCCCAAAAAGGGCTAGACAACACCCGCGACACTTACAGCGTCCAGGATGAACGCGATATGGTTTTGATGGGCTATCTTGCCTTTTTAGACCCGCCCAAGGAATCCACCGCCGCAGCCATCCGCGCATTGAAAGAACACGGAGTCACCACCAAAATTTTAACCGGTGACAACGACCGCGTCACACGCTGCATCTGCAAGCAAGTGGGGCTGCCCGTCCACCGGCTGCTGCTGGGCGAGGACGTCGAAGCCATGACCGACCCCGAACTGGAACGCGCGGCACAGGAAACCGACGTTTTCGCCAAGCTTTCCCCCGCGCAAAAAGCGCGTGTTGTCACCGCACTGCGCAATGCCGGCCATACCGTAGGCTTTATGGGCGACGGCATCAATGATGCTCCCGCCATGAAAGCCGCCGACATCGGTATTTCTGTCGATACCGCAGTGGACGTGGCCAAAGAGTCCGCCGACATTATTTTGCTGGAGAAGAATCTGCTTGTGCTGGAACAGGGCATCATGGAAGGGCGTAAAACGTACGCCAACATGATTAAGTACATTAAAATGACGGCCTCGTCCAACTTCGGCAATATGTTTTCCGTTCTGGCAGCCTCGGCGCTTCTGCCCTTTTTGCCGATGGAAAGCGTCCATTTAATCTTGCTGAATCTCATTTATGATTTAAGCTGCACCGCCATCCCCTGGGACAATGTAGACGAAGAATTTTTGGCGGTTCCCCGCAAGTGGGACGCCTCCGGCATTGGCAGCTTTATGCTTTGGATTGGGCCTGCCAGCTCGGTGTTCGACTGGCTCACCTACGCCTTTTTATACTTCGTGCTTTGCCCCATGTTTGTTTCGGGCGGAGTATTGTTCAACGATTTGGCCGCACATTACAGCGGCGCCGAACTGCTGCAAATGCAGACAGCCTACATTGCGCTGTTCCACGCCGGATGGTTTGTGGAATCCATGTGGAGCCAAACGCTGGTTATTCATATGATTCGCACGCCCAAACTGCCATTTTTCCAAAGCCGTGCGAGTGCCGGTGTTACGCTGCTGACCGGGGCGGGCATTGCCCTGCTCACCGCCATTCCCTTCACACCCGTAGGGGCAGCGCTCGGGCTTGCACCGCTTCCGGCGGCCTACTTTGCCTACCTGATTCCGTGCATCGTGCTTTACATGATGCTGGCGACCAGCTTGAAAAAAGCGTATGTTCGCCATTTTGGAGAATTGCTTTAACCGTATGTTTCACACCTTGCTTTTCGGCGGCGCTGTGAAAAACCAAACATTTCACAGCGCCCCAAACAAAAGGAGGATTTGCTATGTTGAATTGGAATTTGCTTTGGCTCAAATGGTTCGGCGTCACTGAGCTTTGGGGCATCAATGTTGGCTTTTGGGCGGCACTGTTCGCCATCGGCTTTGTTGTCATCGCTATGAACCTTGTGTTCTGGACAAGGCCGCGTTTTCCCGCGTCCCGTTCTTAATGCATTTTTCATACTGAATTGCAAAAAGGGGAGGACAAAGCCTCCCCTTTTGATTGTCTTGATTTGTATGAAATTCCGCTTAGAACTCCAGCTTTTTCTCAATGTAAGCGCGCAGCTCGCTGATGGGCAAACGCACCTGCTCCATCGTATCGCGGTCACGCACCGTCACGCAGTCATCTGCCGGGGTGGTGTCATCACCCACGGTTTGGAAATCGACGGTAATGCACAGCGGCGTGCCGATTTCGTCCTGACGGCGATAGCGCTTACCAATGGAACCTGCCTCGTCAAAGTCCAGCATGAAGTGCTTGGACAGCTCGGCATAAATCTCCTGCGCTTTGCCCGACAGCTTTTTAGACAGCGGCAGAATGGCGGCTTTGTACGGCGCCAGCGCCGGGTGCAAACGCAGCACCACGCGCGTATCTTCTTTGCCCTTGTCGTCGGTCAGGGTTTCCTCGTCGTATGCGCCACACAGGAATGCCAGCGCCACGCGGTCTGCGCCGAGGGACGGCTCGACAACATACGGCACATAGTGCTCGTTTGTTTCGGGGTCAAAGTAGTCCTGCACCTTGCCGGAATGGTCGTTGTGGCGGCCCAAATCGTAATCGGTGCGGTCGGCAATGCCCCACAGCTCGCCCCAGCCGAACGGGAAGCGGAACTCAATGTCCGTTGTCGCTTTGGAGTAGAAGGAAAGCTCCTCGGGGTCATGGTCACGCAGACGCATATCCTCCGGCTTCATGCCCAGCGACAGCAGCCAGTTTTTGCAATAATCCTTCCAATAAGCAAACCACTCTAAATCCGTATCGGGCTTGCAGAAAAATTCGCACTCCATCTGCTCAAACTCACGGGTGCGGAACGTAAAGTTGCCCGGGGTAATTTCGTTGCGGAACGATTTGCCAATTTGGCAAATACCGAACGGCAGCTTTTTGCGGGTGGTGCGCTGCACATTGGCAAAGTTCACGAAAATGCCCTGTGCCGTTTCCGGGCGCAGATATACTTCGTTCTTTGCGTCCTCGGTAACACCCATATAAGTTTTAAACATCAAGTTAAATTTGCGAATATCCGTAAAGTCGGCGCTGCCGCATTCGGGGCATACAATGCCGTGTTCCTTAATATAAGCGGCCATTTCCTCGTTGGAAAGACCTTCTGCCTTACCGCCGTTATTTTCAATCAGCTGGTCGGCACGGAAACGCGCTTTGCAGGCGCGGCAGTCCATCAGCGGGTCGGAAAAACCGGCCACATGGCCCGTTGCCACCCACGTTTCCGGGTTCATCAAAATAGCGGAGTCCAGCCCGACGTTGTAGGGCGATTCCTGCACAAATTTCTTCCACCATGCTTTTTTCACGTTATTTTTGAACTCGACACCCAAAGGGCCGTAGTCCCAGCTGTTGGCAAGGCCGCCGTAAATCTCGCTGCCGGCAAAGATAAAGCCGCGGCTTTTGCAAAGGTTGATAATCTGCTCCATGGTTTTCTGTGTACTGTCCATAATCGTCCTCTTTTCCGTCAAAAAACATTCCGGTCGGCACGCTTCGTGCCGTTTACCTTTCTATTGTAAAAGGTGCGGTGCGTTTCGTCAAGGGCTGGGGTAATTAACAAGTATTACCCGTAATGAAGCAATAGAGACAGCCTTTTAAGCTATCGCAATAAAAACACACCGATTCTTTTCCTTTTTATTATGCTTTGTTTTGAAAACCGGTATAAGTTTCAAAACCTAACATATAGGCAGCCAACGCAAACGCCAAATCTTCATCTTGTATCTGTTGTTTTAAAGCTATTGTCCTTAGTTCGTCAAACACCGTGTCATTGGGTATCATATCCCCTTGGAAATCCTTTACAACTTTTTGAATTACCCCGGGGAGTGTCATGCACATTCGATAAAAAGCATCATCTCGACCTGTAACCATTGCATAAAACTGATCCATACTCACCCGCCGTATCAGTTTATGCCCCACCTTTTTCTTATCAACAGTTGTCTGCCACTTAATATTTTGAGATTTTTGCGCAATGGCTTCTACCAAAAAACAGGCACAGTCATCATCGTTTAAAAGCTGATTTTGCATTTTAATAAACGTTTTTCCTGCGGAGGCCGAATTCATTGTGTTATGCTTATTTTTCATTTCAACATATACTTTATGTACTACTCCAGCTTCTGGAATTTGAATCCCAGCAGGATTTTCATAGATGACATCCCATCCTCCTTCTTTGCCATTTTGTGGAACTCGACAATTCTTCATATATTGAAAAATACGCTGATGGAAATATCCAATATCGTTATTATTCGACTTATCTCTTTGCCGAAAAATTTCGTTTCCTACAATCTCTTTCCATGTGGCACCGTAAACGGTCTTATCAAAAATCAGCTTGATAGGATCAATAATATTTTTGTTAAACCTCTTTAAGTTGAAGGAATTTAGCTTTTCTCCATACTTCTCAATGGTTAATTTAACATGCTGGGTAAAATCTTCCTCAGCAATAAAGTCTAATTCCCACATTCATATTCCTCCAAAGCTTGTTTTATTTTAACGCCAATTTCATAAGCCAATTGAACCGGAACTGCATTTCCAACCTGCCTATACTGCTGCCCTATACTTCCACAAAATTTCCAATCATCTGGAAAACTTTGGCATCTTGCATTTTCACGAATTGTAAACGGTCTTGCTTCCAAAGGATGGCAGCGGTCAGTCTGTTTTTGAGAGGGTGAAGTCAAAACGGTTAGCGATGGCTCATCTAAACTTAGCCGACGCAGAATCCCTGTTCGTCCTCCTTCCATTTCCCAACAGCTTTTCATATATTCTCTAGCCACCTCCTGTGGAATATCTCTCCAATACCCTCCCGGTGGAACCAGTTCAAATATCTTGCGCTTATATTCCGAATATAAGGCACCTTCACTTTTAGGACAATCTAAAAGAATGTCCCGCAAAACAGGTTTGTAACTATGCTTTACAGGAAATTGAAATTTTATTTTATCGACTAAATCATTTCTAATTCCTATTACAATTAACCGTTCTCTTTTCTGCGCCACACCATAATCCCAAGCATTCAGAATATCCTTTTGAATGGCATATCCTTCACTTTCAAAAATATTTCGTATTGTATCAAACGTCCGTCCTTTATCATGGGTCAAAAGTCCTCGAACATTTTCAAATAAAAACATTTTCGGCTGTAACTGCTCTAGAAATTTTGCATAATGATAAAACAACGTTCCTCTTGCATCTTCTAAGCCTAATCGCTTACCTGCATAAGAAAACGCCTGACAAGGCGCTCCACCCGATAGTAAATCCAATTCTCCCTTTTTGATATCAAAGTACTTCTCTAAATCCAAACAGGAAATATTCGCAATGTCATCATGGATCACACGCCAGTTTGGCCGATTATACGCTAATGTATCAGCAGCAGCTTTATCAAATTCAATTAAACCAATTGTATGAAAGCCAGCTCTTTCAATTCCAAGCGCCAAACCGCCTGCTCCAGCAAAAAGTTCAATGGTACACGGAAGCCCTTCTTTTCTGCGCATCCCTTCTTTTTTTTCACTCGTAATAGAACGATCTAAAACTACTTTCACTAGTCAATCTCTCCAGATTTTCTTTGTTATTGCCTGTTTTGTTATTATACCATATTCGCTCATACAGTTAAAAGAATTTTCGTATTCGTTTGCATAAAATCGTTCTCTACTGTTTCAGCCCATACGGCCAGTCGTTGATGCCGCCAAACTCATAAATTTGCGTGTACCCCAGCTCGGCAAGGGCTTTTGCCGCCTGTTTGCTGCGGTTGCCGCTGCGGCAATAGACAAGCACAGTTGTTTCTTTGTCCGGCAAAAGTGCCGCGGCGCTTTCTTCGCTGATGGTTCCCACCGGCAAAAGCACCGCCCCCTCGATATGCCCCGCGTCAAACTCGTTTTGCTCGCGCACGTCCAATATCACCGCGTCGGGGTCAGCGTCCATCATTTCCTTGGCGACTTCGGCGGTAATTTCGGTGTAGCCGTCGGCGTTTTGCCCCGCGCCCTGCTCTTTTTCGGCTTCTTTGCGGGCATCCCCTGCTTCCAGCAGCAAAATAGCATACACATCATTGATTTGCCCCGGAAAGCTTTCCGCAATTCCTCCGTCATAATACACAGCTACCCGGTCGCCTTCATAAAAGTCGGTCATGCTGTCGGAATACTCCACATCCAGGGATACCGAGTACAATCCGCCTGTATTGGGGTCGCCCTCTGTTTTGTCCTCCGCAAGCAAAATGGACTGTTCATCGACACTTTCTACCACACCTTGCTTACACGGCTTCGTGGCAATGATATCGTTTAAGCTCGGCTTGCAGGCGCTGAACAAAAAGAGGATTGGCAGCACAACCCCCAGCAGCCCCTTCCATCGCTGTTTCATATTTGATTCCTCCCTTACTGCAACGTTGTTTCGCTTCGTTTGGCTTTATTCTACTATATCCATCGAGCCCGCACAAGCATTTGCAAAGTCTTCACCGCTTTTTCACCAAACGAACCAAAATTCAACATAACTAAGCGGTATGATAAGGGTGTCGATTAGGAATCGACTTCATATACAGTTCTCTTATCTTCTCTTTTCACACAACAATACCAAACTTCTGTTTTCCATTCCTTCCCTTTAGGAAACAGGCAAACGCGCCGCAGACGGTTTACAGTCCCCCGTCTGCGGCGCGTTTGTTTTGTATGCGTTTATGCTTGCGAGGCCGCTTTGGGGCGATAAGCCAGCGGCAGGCGCACCATGCGGCTGACCGGCGCCCAAATGGCCAGCGCAATATAAAAATCTACCATGCTGTGCACCAGGGTGCCAACCCCTACCAAACCAACTACTGTACCAAGGAAGCTGCCGTCCACAGTGCCGCCGAACCAGAACAGCGTTACCACCACGGCCTCCGATACGCCGTGAATGATACCTGTGACAATGCCAAACAGCGCCATCACCGCCGGGCTGCACGGTTTTTCTCCGCGCCGTGCGAGCCACACCGCACCCACGAGAACGAAAATCACCTGCACGGCTGCACGCAGCACCACAATGGGTGCAAAGCCCGCCAGCAAAAAGCCCAGCGTTGTACCCACCGACACCGCCAACGCCACGGCGGGCGAAACAAACATTGCCAAAAACAGCGCCACATGGCTGGCCAAGGTAAAGCTCATCGGCTCCAATGTCACTTTAATCGGCGAAATCATCGGCACCAAAATTCCTACCGCGCACAGCAGCGCTGCAATACACATCTTTTGAATTCTTTCCTGCTTCAAGTGTTATCCCCCCAAATAAATTGCCTTTCACATATCGTCTTGACATGTGTCTTGACACATATTAGCACACAAGCACCGCTTCGTCAAGCCCTATTATTTTTTGGGAGGGGACAGCGCTTATGTTTGCAAAAAGCCCTTTTCCTGCAAAGCTTTTAAAACGCGCTGTTCATGGGCGGGCGTGGGGCATTGCAGCCGGTGCAGATGCACGCCGCCCGTCAGGCAGCACAAGGGCTGCGTTACTTCCAGCCTTTTCACAAAGTCCTCGGCTTCTTCCCGGCTGAAAATTTGCAGCGGGGCACACATTTCCCCATAGACCGGGTGTTCTACCGTGACATCCAGAACGCCGCAGCCGCAATCCACAATGGTGTACAGCTCTTCCAGCACCTGCGCGGCCTCGTGGCAGCTTGCCACCGTGACATTGCCCGCCGGCGGGGTTTGCAGCACATAGCCGCGCGGGGTTGCCTGTACGGGCTTGCCCGATGCACGCAGAATGGCCACATCCCCCACGACAATCTGACGGCTGACCCCCAGCTGACGTGCCAGTTTCGTTGCGCTTTGGGGCGTTTTTGCCTCGGACAACTCCTTTAAAATCCATTCTCTGCGCTGTGCGGCTTCCATGGCAGCACCTTCCTTTCCTTTTTTGCCCATTATACCATGAACCCGTCACACTTTCATCAAGTCTTCACCCTTTTTCTGTGGCTTTTTTTACAAGTTTGGTGTAAAATAAAAACATTCCAATAAAAATATATCTTTCCCAATGCCGTGCGGCTGTTTGCCGCAGCAGAAATGGTATAAAACAGGATTGGATGAAAAGGAGTGTGTTACATGGACCCAAATAAACCGCAACCCCCCAAAAACCCCAAGCAGTCTGTCGGCATTTATCTGGCCGTCATTCTCGTGGTGATGCTTTTGGTAAATGCCTTTGTGCTGCCCACGCTGCGTTCCCGCAGTATTCACGAGGTAGACTATGGCACTTTTTTGCAGATGGTAGAAAGCAAAAAGGTTTCCAAGGTGCAAATGTCGTACGACCAAAGCGAGCTGCTGTTTGTCGCAACGGATGACAAGGGCAATGAAGCGCTTTACAAAACGGGTGCATTCCCCGACAGCGATTTAGTCAACCGGCTTTCGGAGTACCCGGAAATTCAGTTCACGCGCGAAGCCCCGAGGGAAAACAGCTTTTTGATGAATTTCCTGCTTACTTGGGTGTTCCCCACGCTGATTTTAATGCTGCCGATGATTTTCTTAATGCGTTTTATGCAGAAAAAGATGGGCGGCAATTCCATGATGTTCGGCATGGGAAAATCGGGTGCAAAAATGTATGTTTCCAGCCAAACGGGCGTTAAGTTTGACGACGTGGCGGGTGACGAAGAAGCCAAAGAAGCGTTGCAGGAAATTGTCGATTTTCTGCACAACCCTGCCAAATACAATTCCATTGGTGCAAAAATGCCCAAGGGCGTTTTGCTGGTGGGCCCTCCGGGTACCGGTAAAACCTTGATTGCAAAAGCTGTGGCGGGCGAGGCAAACGTGCCGTTTTTCTCCATTGCCGGTTCCGAATTTGTGGAAATGTTTGTCGGCCAAGGTGCGGCGCGTGTGCGCGATTTGTTTAAACAAGCCAAGGAAAAAGCGCCGTGCATCGTGTTTATTGACGAGATTGACACCGTCGGCAAAAAGCGTGACGGCGGCGGCATCGGCGGCAACGATGAGCGCGAACAAACCTTGAACCAGCTGCTCAGCGAAATGGACGGCTTTGACGGTTCTTCCGGCGTTGTCATTTTGGCGGCGACAAACCGCCCGGAAACGCTGGATAAGGCGCTTTTGCGTCCGGGCCGTTTTGACCGCCGCGTTCCTGTGGAGCTGCCCGATTTGAAAGCGCGCGAAGCCATCTTGAAAGTACACGCCAAAAAGGTGATGATGGCGGACGATATCGACTACAAAGCGCTGGCCAAAGCCACCGCGGGCTGCTCGGGCGCTGAGCTGGCAAACCTTGTCAACGAGGCCGCGCTGCGCGCCGTCAAGTGCAACCGCCGCATTGTTACACAAGCGGATCTCACCGAATCGGTCGATGTAGTGGTGGCGGGCTATCAGCGCAAAAACGCTGTTTTGACTCCGCACGAAAAAGAAGTGGTCGCCTATCACGAGGTCGGCCATGCGCTGGTGGCGGCAAAACAGTCGGATTCTGCCCCCGTTACGAAAATTACCATTGTTCCGCGCACCTCGGGCGCACTCGGCTACACCATGCAAACGCCCGATACCGACACGGTACTGCTCAGCAAAGAGGAAGCGCTGGCAAAAATCGCTACGCTGACGGGCGGGCGCAGCGCCGAGGAGCTGGTGTTCGGCAGTGTAACCAGCGGTGCATCCAACGATATTGAACAGGCAACCAAGCTGGCCCGCAGCATGGTGACACGTCTTGGCATGTCGGAATCGTTTGATATGACGGCGCTCGAAACGGTTAACAACCAGTATCTCGGCGGCGACGCTACCCTGGCTTGCAGCGCCGAAACGGCAACGCAGATTGACCGCGAAGTCGTTGCCATCATTAAAAAGGCTCACGAAAAAGCCATCGGCATTTTGAAAGAGAATAACGATAAGCTGCACGAAATTGCCCGTTATCTTTTGGAGAAAGAAACCATTACCGGCGAAGAATTTATGCGGCTTTTGAACGATACCCCCGCACCTGCTGCGGCTGAGTAAGTTCTGTTGAAAGACACAAGCAGCGCCCTCGAACAAAACGTTCGAGGGCGCTGCAGTTTGTCGAAAAAGCTTTGCTTTTTCACAAACTTTGTCCCTATTTCAAATGGAAAAGAGGGCTAGCCCCCTTTTCCAAGCCTTTTTCCCCTTGCCACTTGGCTTCTTTTTGAATCAGGTGACAGTTTTTCGACAGTCTCAAGCGCCCTCGAACAAAACGTTCGAGGGCGCTGTTTTATTTTTCATATCGCGGCGCCGGAATCACCGTTTCTCTTGCTTTATCAGGCTGCTGCACATGTGTTGTTAAAAGGCGCTCTTTCACAGCGCTTAACGCATAAATGGGTACGCTCAGCTCGCGCACACCCATGCGCACATACATTTCAGCCTGTGCCGCCGGGTCGGCGCCTTCACAGCACACGCACAGCGGCCTTGCGGTTTCTTTCGCAGCGTGCACCGCCGTACCGATAAAGGCATTGACTACGCCGGAATCATAAGGCGGGAAGTACGCCGCTACCAAGTTGTTTTCCCGGTCGGCGGCAAAGGCGTATTGCATGACCTTTTCCGGGCGCAGGCAGAAAAACGCTGCGTCCTTAGCCAATTCCCGCGCAGACAGCACCGCCGCCGGGGTTTCCAGCAGCACGCCTACCTCAAAGCAGTCGGCAAACGTTTGGCCCCGTGCATGCAAAATGCGGCGGGCGTCGCGCACATAGTCGAGCACCTGCTGCACCTCTGCACGGCTGTTGACCATCGGCAGCGCCATACGCAGATTACCGTATGCCGCCGCACGCATCATGGCACAAACTTGCTTTAAGAAAAGCGTCGGGTTTGCCAAGCTGTGACGAATGCCGCAAAGCCCCATCGCGGGATTGTCCTCTTTCGCCGCCTCCAAACCGGGAGGCGTTTTATCTCCGCCAAAATCATAAGTGCTGATGGTGACGGGCTGCCCGTCCGCTTTCTCAAGGCAGCTGCGATAAAACCGGTACTGCACGTCCTCGTCGTTCACCGCCGCCAGCGGCAGACCATACTCACTGAACAAGATTCCCATGCCCTGTGCCCCGGCGTCCATTGCCATGGACACATCTTCCAACCCGGTTCCCGTCGCACGCAAGGCAACGGGAACGCCATCGCCTGTCATACATGGCATTCGGCTGATTTGCTGCTCGCGCAGGCTTTCACGCTGGCGGTGCATTTTTCTCATGCTGTGGGTCATTCTGGCACAGGTTGCATTGTCCGGATCCAAATAAACTTCGCCGGTCCAGCCGTCTATCGCAGCCAACACGCCGTCACATTGCTCCAGCAGTTCTTCCCCGGCCATGACAACGGCCGGCACGCCCATCATACGCGCCAAAATGGAAGCGTGGGCATTGGCGCTTCCTCGGCTGGTAATAATGCCCAAAATTTTCGCCCGTTCCATCATCAAGAGGTCGGACGGGTACAGCTCATCGGTAGCAATAATCACAGGGGCAGAAAGGAAAAACACCCCCTGCGGTGCCCCGTCCAGAATATGTACCAACCGGTAACAGGCATCCAGCACATCACAAGCGCGTTCGCGCAAATACTCGTCGTCCAATGCGCGCAGCTTTCCGGCATAAATACCCGCCGCGCGTTCCACGGCGGCCGCCGCCCCCGCGCCCGCTTGCATATAAGCGAAAATTTCATCCGTCAGGCCGCCATCTTCCAGCATCATCGCCTGTGCAGCAAAAATGGCTTTCTCATTCGCACTTGCGCGCTGCTCTAGTTCTTCCAGCTGCTGCTTTGCCGTTTGCACAGCCTGCTCGTACAACAATTTCTCCTGCGAAGGGCTTCTCACCTGCCGCCCCGTAGCCGTTTGAATGTGATGCAGCCGCCTGACCACGCCTACGGCAAAGCCCTCCGACGCACCGATTCCCGAAAAAAGACGCATCCTTCCTTCCCCCTTTCCATTCCTTGCGTGTCCGGCGGTGTGCAAGCTCTCTTTCACTATATGCGCCAATCGCCGCCGCTAGCACTTTACATCTGCAAAAAAGCGCAATGCGCTTTCTTTCATGATAACACAAAAATCCAAATTTTGCATCATTTTTTACAAAACTTTGGAAATGTCTTTCTGCTTTATGCCCTTTCAAACGTCAAAAACTGTACCGATTTTCTTTTTTACCGCTCTGCGCAGCTCGCGTCTTTATTGTCATACGATTTTTTATTCATCGGGAAACAATTGATACAAATTTTCCGGCAACTCCGTTACATGAACGGCGTCAGCCGAAACGCCTGACAGCACAACGGATGGCCGTTGGACATCAGGAGAAATACGCGCAGAAAACACATACTCACCGTTATTTAGAAAAAGCTCGGCACTGGATTGATCGCACCAAAGCTCCAGCGTTTTCAATTCCAGCAAAGAAATACTGCGTACATCCTGCCCGGCGTCTGTCCAGCGACGCCGACACACTTGTGCTCGATTCGTGCAGGCATCATAGTGAAAGCTCCACCCTCACTGACAGCCATGCATTGACTGCTGATCCAGCGGCCATTGCGCCTCGCGTTGCCGGTGTAGTACAAACACAGCCGATTATTGATTTCGATTGCACTTCCCGAATATACCCCTTGGCCATCATAAGGTTGGTCGGGCAGTAAGGCGCTGCCGCAGAACCGCCAATGGATGAGATCGGGCGAAACACACCATCCCCATGGCTTGCTTGAATGATCTTTTTTAAAACGGTTCCATTGAAAAAAGACATAATAATTTTCGCGATACCAAATCAAACCGTTTGGATCGTTCATCAATCCCCAAGGAGGCTCTATATGCCAGCTCTGCTTTTTGGAAAGATACAAAAGGAATCCCCCTTTTCCATCGTTAATTGTTTGGAACACATTTTATATTAAATCATGACAGCCGGACTTTTTCTATGGAAATCCTCCCGCAAGATATGGAAAAAACAAACTTTTTATGATATGCTAGCTTCATGATTGAATACAAAGAAAGCCGACATAGCTTAAACCAAAAAAGATTTTCCGATTTATCATTATATAGTGCAGGATATGAGATTGGTCAGCCGGGCCACCACTATGGGCCTATTTATCGTTCCTACGAGCTAATCCATTTTATTGTGTCGGGAAAAGGGGTACTGGAAATTGACGGACATATTTTCCATCTGAGCGCAGGAGACGCTTTTTTCATTCCATCGGGAAAAATTTCTTACTACGCCGCCGATCTCAATGATCCTTGGTGCTATACCTGGATCAGCTTTTTAGGCATCAACGCTCCAATGTATCTCTGCCAGCTGATGAGCGCGTCACGGGAAACCTATCTTTTTCATCATTTAGCCACGGAAAAGTATCGTTTGCTCATTGGCCAAATTTTAAAAATGAAAGGCTCCGCCCCGGAAGAATACTTCAAAGGGAACGGTCTGCTTTTGCAAATATTGGGAGAATTGTTCCGCGACACGAAGTTTGATGAACAAAATTGGGAAAAAATTGCATAGCCGATGAAATCAAATTTCATTTGGATATGCATTATTCTGATAAGCTGAAACTGAAAGAGGTTGCGTGTAAGTTTGGGGTGCATCCCAACTATTTAACACGCATCTTTCGTGAAAAGTATGATATCGCACCGAAGCAGTATCTGCTCCATCTTAAATTGGAAAAGGCTTGTCAGCTGCTGCGCAGTACCGATCTGCCTGTGGCTACCATTGCCGGTTCGATGGGCTTTGACGATGCTATGGCTTTTTCAAAACTTTTTAAAAAACTTACGGCTGCCCCCCTACCCATTTTCGATGCGCCGAAACAGCCCCTTTGTAAATCCCTTTGATATTGTGCAAAAATCTTTCTTTTGAAAGGATTGTTTTTATGGAAATTCCGTTTTACGTCGGCTGTTATGCCCCCAAAGGGCAAGACAGCTTGTTTGCTTACTGCCTTAACACACAAACGGGCAGCGTAACCCAAACGCACACCTGCGCCGAGGTGGAAAACCCGTCCTACCTTGCACTTTCTTCCGATGGAGAAACGCTGTATGCTGTCAGTGAAACCGAAACCTTTCAAGGGCAAGCGGGCGGCGGCTTTGCGGCGCTTTCCTGCAAAAACAGCTTTTCTGTGTATGGCCAAAGCGCCACGCGCGGCACATTCCCCTGCCACATTTTACTGCAAGAGGCCGATAGTCTTGCCTTTATTTCCAATTACGGCAGCGGAAGCATCAGCACGTTTCACATCAAGCCCGCTGCTGCACCGCGTTTGGAAAGCGTGACCCAGCATCACGGCCACGGGCCGAACGCCGAACGCCAGGAAGGGCCGCACGTTCATTCCTGCACATGGGTGGGGGAACAGTTGGGAGCCGCCGACCTTGGCATTGACCGCATTGCCTTGTACCATGTACACAAGGGCAAGCTCACCGCCGCTGGTGCGATTGCTCTGCCCGCGGGCAGCGGGGTGCGCCATTTTGTTTGCGATGTCAACCGGGCAGATACGCTTTATGCCGCGTGCGAGCTGACAAGCGAAGTTGCCATTGTGAAAAAAGCGGGTGACTGCTGGCAAGCGGAAAAACAGCTCTCTGCACTGCCGCACACTGTCACAGGCAATACCTGCGCCGCCATTCGCCAAACCCGGGACGGACGCTTTTTGCTGGTATCCAACCGCGGCCACAACAGCATCGCCGTATTTCGCTGCACACAAGAAGGACTTTCCCCGCTTCACTGGATTGACACGCACGGCCAAGACCCGCGTGATTTTCTGCTGGTGCAAAACTTTCTTCTTGTTGCCAATCAAACCAGCCGCAGCCTGAGCATTTTTAAATTCAACCCGCAAACCGCCGAAGCCGCGCTTTGTCAAACAGTTTCTTTCCCGGCTGCACCTGTTTGCATTACTGCACCGATGCAGAGCCTTACCTAATATGACGCATACAGAAAAGCGAAAAGCCGAATGTGCCTCGACACATTCGGCTTTTCGCTTTTGGTAAAAAGTTCTTTTTTATACTTCAAAATGGTGCTCGCTGCTTTCGTGCTCGCCTGTCACGCAATATTGCACCCACTCGGCAATGTTCACAGCATGGTCGGCAATGCGCTCAAAGTACTTTGCCGCCATCAGCACATCGGGCCAAATGGCCGCGTCCACATTTTCCTCTCGAATGGCTTTCACCACTTCGTCCTTAATCTCCAAAAAGGCAGCGTCTACGGCGTCGTCTTGGTCAATTACCTTTTGCGCCAGCTCGACATCCTCATTTTCAAAGGCGGACACACTGTCAGTCACCATGGCAACAGCCATCTGTGCCATACGCTTCATTTTGGGATAGCTCTTGGGCGTTTTGCCCGCCAAATGCACGGAAAGCTCTGCAATATCCGCAGCTTGGTCACCAATGCGCTCCATGTCGGCGGCCATCTTCATGCCGGCAGAAATGCGGCGCAAATCACCCGCGACGGGCTGCTGGAGCAGCAAAAGGCGGCTGCACTGATGCTCAATATCACGCTGCATCCGGTCAATTTTGCCATCTGTTTTCGCCATTTGCTTGAGCAGGTCTTCTTCGCAATTTTCCAAAAGATGGGCGGCAGACGCAATTGCCTGTTCGCAAAGCGCCCCCATCTCGGCCACCGTTTCGCGCAAAACGCGCAGATGCTCTTGAAATTCTGTACGCATATCAGCCAAACCTCCCGGTAATGTATTCCTCGGTGCGTTTTTCCTTCGGCATCGAGAAGATTTTTTCGGTGTCGTCAAACTCCACCAGTTCACCCAGCAGGAAGAACGCCGTTTGGTCGGAAACGCGCGTGGCCTGCTGCATGTTATGCGTCACCAAAACGATGGTATAGTTATTTTTCAGCTCGGTTACAAGCTCCTCTACCTTTGCAGTGGAAATGGGGTCGAGCGCACTGGTGGGCTCATCCATCAGCAGTACGTCGGGCTTGACGGCCAAAGCGCGCGCAATACAAAGACGCTGCTGCTGGCCGCCGGACATGCCGAGCGCGCTTTTTTTCAAGCGGTCTTTTACCTCGTCCCAAATGGCCGCACCGCGCAGAGATTCCTCCACAATTTGATCCAGCTCCGATTTTTTGCGCACACCGTGCAAACGCGGGCCATAAGCGATATTGTCATAAATGCTCATGGGGAACGGGTTGGGCTTTTGGAACACCATGCCCACATTTTTGCGCAGCTGGGTTACATCGGTGCCCGGCGCGTAAATGTCGTTGCCGCGGTATAACACCTGGCCTTCCAGACGCAAGCCCTCCACCAGATCATTCATGCGGTTCAGCGTTTTCAAAAAGGTGGACTTTCCGCAGCCGGAGGGGCCAATCAGCGCCGTCACCTTGCGCTCTTGAATGTTCATATCAATGCCCTTCAGCGCGTGCATCGCGCCGTAGTAAAGCTGCAATTGTTTCGCCTCAATAATGTAAGACATACGGACTCCCCTTTTTTAAGATACGCCTGTGCGTTTTCTGAAATAATCCTTTGCCGCTTTTGCGCTGGTGTTGACAATCAGTGCAAGTACAACCAGCAATGCCGCAATCGCAAAGCCTACATCAAATTCGCCGCGTTCGGAAACGTAAATGTAAAGTGCCACGGACAAGCTTCCGCCGCTGACTTGGAACGCCGAAATAATATCGGTTGCAATGACCGTTCCCACACCGGCCGTGAACAGCAGTGCAGCGCTTTCGCCCAAAATACGCCCCACGGACAAGATACAGCCGGAGACCACACCGTCCATAGCACAAGGCAGAACAACGGTGCGAATCATGTGCCACTTACCCGAGCCAAGGCTCAGCGAGCCGTGGCGATAGCCTTCCGGCACCGTTTTCAGCGACTCCTGCGTCGTGCGGATGATGGTGGGCAAAATCATAACCACCAGCGTGCATCCGCCCGCCAGCAAGCTGGTTTGAAAACCCAGCATCTGCGCAAAAAACAGCATACCGACAAGGCCGTATAAAATGGAGGGCAGGCCCGCCAGCGTTTCGCACGCAAATTCAATCACACTGATCAGCTTTCGGTTGGTGGCATACTCTGTTAAGTAAATGGCCGCACCAACACCCAGCGGAAGCGCTACCAGCAGCGTAAACGCAATCAGATAAAGCGTATTGATAATATTGGGCAAAATTCCGATGGTGCCCTTGATGACGCTGGGCTTGCCGGAAAGCAGCTCCCAGGTTAAATGCGGCACGCCTTTGAAAATGACATAGCCCAAAATACCCAGCAAAACAGCCGCTGTCAGCGCAGCGCAAATGTACACGCAGGCACGCAGCACCGCACTGCGCACTGCGCGCACGGTGGAAAACAGTTGACGTTCCGGTTTCATTTTGTACCTCTTTTTTTGATGACACAATTCAAAAGAATATTCATCAGCATGACAAAACAGAACAGCACCAATGCAATACTGAACAAAGCTTCACGCTGAAGGCCGGAGGCGTAGCTCATTTCCTTGGCCACTGCGGTGGTCAGGAACGTAACGCTTTTGAACAAGCCCGGCATGTTGGCAACGTTGCCCGCCACCATGATTACAGCCATCGCTTCACCAACGGCACGGCCAATGCCAAGCACAATGCCCGACGCAATACCGCCCTTGGCGGCACGCAGGCTTACTTGGAACACGGTTTCCGTCTGGGTAGCGCCCAGCGCCATGCTGGCTTCTTCATACTCACGCGGAACTGCATCGAGGGCGGTTTCGCTCACCGACACCACCGTGGGCAAAATCATTACGGCAAGCACCAAAATGGCGGCCAAAAGGCATGTGCCGTTGCTCAAATTGAACCACTGCATCATGCCCGGCACCAGAACCGTCATACCCACCAGGCCGTATACGACGCTGGGAATGCTTGCCAAAAGCTGTACACCCATCCGCAAAACATCCGCCACCCGGCGAGGCGCCATTTTAGAAAGATAGATTGCCGTCAGCACACCGACGGGAACCCCAATCAACGCCGCGCCCAATGTACCCCACACAGTTGTGAGGATGAAGGGCAAGATGCCAAATTTCGGCTCTGCCGCTGTGGAACTCCATTCTGTGCCCGTCAGGAAGGGAATGATTCCGATTTCATGAATGGCGGGCAAGCCCGCCACAATCAGGTAAATCGTAATCACCAGCACGCACACCACCGAGATGGCGCCGCACACAAAAAACAGAGTGCCCATTGCAGACTCTTTGATTTTTGCTTTTGGCTTCATGTGATATTCTCCTCTTATTTCTGCGGTGCAACAGCATCACCCAGCTCAATCAAGGAAGCTGCGTCTGCGCTGGTTGCAAAATCCAGGAAGTTCTGTGCCTGCTCGCTCAGCTCGGTGCCCTCTTTGGTTACCATAACAAACGGGCGCTGAAGCACATAGCTGCCGTCCTGAACGGTTTCCACACTGGGGGCAACGCCGCTTACAGAAACAACCTTCACGGTGTCGCCCACAGCAGCCAAAGAAGCATAGCCAAATGCGTTCGGGTTAGAAGCAACCGCAGAAATTACGGCGCCGGTAGAAGTCAGCTCCTGCTGATATTTGCAAGCGTCTTCCACACCGATCACGCTTTCAAAGCCATCGCGTGTGCCGGAACCAGCTTCACGGCCAATGGGAACTACGGGAGCATCCGGGCCGCCCACTTCGCTCCAGTTGGTGATTTCACCGGTCGCAAGACCCTTGATCTGTTCGGGAGTCAGGTCGGTCACCGTGTTGTCGGGGTGAACCACCAAAGCAATGCCGTCGAGAGCGAACACATTTTCCACAAGGCCCTGCTCTTTTTCTTCATCTTTCAGGTAGCGGCTGGACAAGCCCAGATCCAACGTACCCTCTGCCACGCCGGTGATGCCTGCGCCGGAACCGGTGGGCTCATAAGTGATTTGTACACCGGGCTGCAATTCTGCGTAGCCCTCCATCAAAGCGTTGATTACCTTCTCTACGGAGGTAGAACCGCCGGTAGCAATTTTACCGGACAGGCTGCCGGCCTCGGTGGCAGCGGAGGATGCTTCCTCGGAAGAAGCCGCTGTCGAGGAAGCTGCGGGCGCAGAAGAACCTTCCGTTGCAGCGGTGCTGCTGGAGCTGGCTGCGCCGCAGGCGGCCAAAGCCATGGTCATCGTACCTGCCAACAATAAGGAAATCCACTTTTTCATCGTAACTTTCATCCTTTCTCATTCGATACACCTTGTATCCATACCCTCTGTACCCAGGCCGGCGCTTTTTGTGTTACACGCCATCTCCCCGGGTGTGCCGGGCGTTCCCGGCTGCTTGGTACATGCATACTATACCGCCTTTTTTGTAAAATCTAAAATCATTTGTTTTTTAAGGCTCAGAAAATTTTTTGTAAAATTCTCGTATGGTGGGCGCTTGTGAAAATCGTCAAACAAAGAAAAAGCGGCCTATTCTGCGGCTTTGGCTGATATTTTTACACATCGCTGATTTTTTTGTAAAACAGCCCAAAAAACAAGGATTCCCTGCCGTCTGAAACCCATCTTTTTTGTGCGATATGCCAGTCGGTTTGAAAAAGTGCTGCACGCTTTCCTTTTTTGGCTTACCGCCGAATGAAAAAATCACGCCAAGAGCGGCCTTTCTATCCGATTGTTTTCTTACACAAATCTCACATTACAAAAAGCGCCGACCGACCGAAAAGATTCCTCTCATCTTTCGGTCAAGCGGCGCTTTTACACTGCTGATTCTAAGCGCATCTTTCTCTTGTGCCGTCACGGCTCAAAATAACGCCGAATGGCGCTGCGCTCCTCATATTCTTCCAAAGCATATAGGCCAAAGCAAAACACCTTTTCCGGCTCGGTAAGGTCGTCGGGCAAGGCACTTTTTTCCCACATCAAACGCGCTAAATATGCTTTTCTCTCTTGGGAAAGGCTTGCCTCAGCCTGTTCAAATGTCATTTCCATCCGTTTTCTCCCTTTTCAGCTTTCGGTTTCGGCAAAGGGGGCCATTCCGCCGCCGTGTGCCTTCATGTATTCCTCAAAGCTTGCATATTTCTGCGCCGGCGGACGGCGGCTGATGAGCTGAATCGAGTTATCTTCTTCCAGAGCACGATTTTTCTGTGCGGCCGGACGCTCCGGCTTTGTGCGCTTTTGAGGGGCGGGCGCTTGGGGACGCTGTTTGGGCGCGCGCTCGGGTTTTGCGCTTTGAGCGGGCTTTGCCGGGGCTTCCTGTGCCGCTGTGTTCTGGGGTGCTTTCACTGCCTGATCCGGTTTTACTGCGGCACGGGCCGATTTTGCCCCCTGGCCGCGTTTTCCGCGGCGCGGACGGCGCCGCGACGGCTCGCGTTCCGCCGTCTGTTTGTCCTGTTGCTCCATAACGTTCTCCTTTTCTGTCCCCATGCTCGGCTGTGCCGCGGTTATTTCGGCGGCTTGGCATACGGGAATTTTCTGTTTTGTCTGCTTTTCAATTTCTTTCAGATAGGGGCGCTCCTCTTGGCTGCAAAAGCTCCATGCCACGCCATCGCGTCCTGCTCGGCCCGTGCGCCCAATGCGGTGGACATACGTTTCCGGCACATTGGGCAAGTCGTAATTGACCACATGAGAAAGGCCGCTGACATCAATACCGCGCGCGGCAATATCCGTTGCCACCAGTACGCGCAGCTCGCCGCTTTTCAGGCGGGAAAGCGCTGTCTGCCGAGCCGTTTGGCTTTTATTGCCGTGAATCGCCATCGCCTCAATGCCCGCGCGCGTCAAATCGGCAGCCACGCGGTTGGCGCCGTGCTTGGTGCGGGTGAATACCAGCGCGCTTTCCACCTCCGGCGCACGCAGCAAAACGGGCAAAAGCCGCTTCTTATCCGGCTTTTCGGCAAAATAAACGCTTTGCTCAATGCGCTCCACCGTGGTGGAGGGCGGGGCCACCATCACCTTTTTGGGGTGGTGGAGAATCTGGTGTGCCAAACGCTCAATTTCCGGCGGCATCGTGGCGCTGAACAACAGCGTTTGACGCTTTTGAGGCAATGCGCGGATGACCCGGCGCACATCGTGGATAAAGCCCATATCGAGCATTCGGTCGGCTTCGTCCAACACAAAAATCTCCAGCCGGTCAAGCGACACCTTGCCCTGCTGCATCAAATCCAGCAAACGACCCGGTGTGGCGGTTAAAATTTCTGCGCCGCGTTCCAGCGCAGCCACTTGAGGTGCTTGGCCCACGCCGCCGTAGATGACCGTATGCGACACAGCCAAATAGCGCGAATAAACTTCCATGCATTCATCAATTTGCAGCGCCAGCTCCCGCGTGGGGGTTAAAATAAGGGCGCGGATGGGCCTTCCCTTCACCTGAGAGGCAGATAAAAGCTGCAAAATAGGCAGTGCAAACGCAGCTGTTTTGCCGGTTCCCGTCTGCGCACACGCCAGCAAATCGTGTTTTGCCAATACCGGCGGAATTGCCTTTTGCTGGATAGGCGAGGGCGTTTGATAACCCGCTTGCTCTACCGCACGCAGCAAAGACGTTTGAAGCTGTAAATCGCTGAAATTCATGGCACCGTTCCTATCTACTCAATGATTGCTCACTTGCCGACAAAAAAATCAAAAAGCCGTTTCTTTTTTGTGTGTATTATGTTACAATGCTGCTAGTCGGCATGGTTACAGTATATCACATCCGACAAAGCCAAACAAGACGGGAGCACCGAAGTATGAAAGCAAAGCATCTTTTGACACCCGAAAATATCCGCTATTTCCTTTTGTTAAATCTGGGGCAGATTCTCACCGCACTGGGCACTTATATTTTTAAAACGCCCAACCATCTGGCCATGGGCGGCACTACGGGCATTTCCATTATTGCCAGCAGCTTAATTCCCAACATGAATGTTGGTACGTTTATGCTCATTCTAAACGCCATCCTAGTGGTAACGGGTCTTATCTGCCTGGACTTTAAAACAATGGCAGGCACCATTTATTCGTCTTTTGCTTTGTCGGTATTTATTACTGTTTTTGAATGGATTTGGCCGCTGACCGAGCCTTTAACCAACGATTTGTTTTTAGAGTTCTGCTTTGCGGTCATTCTGCCCGCGGCGGGCTCGGCCATTTTGTTTAATATCGGCGCGTCCTCGGGCGGAACCGATATCATTGCACTCATTTTGGCCAAACGCACGAGCTTAGAAATTGGAAAATCGCTTTTTATATCGGATTTTCTCATTGCTCTGGCGGCAGGCGCACTGTATGGGCCGCGCATTTGTCTTTACTGCGTGCTGGGCCTTTTGGCGAAAGCCTTCGTGATGGACGGTATCATCGACGGCATCAACGTGCGCAAATATATCACCATTGTTTCTCATGCCCCGGAACCTATTTTGGAATTTATTATGACCTCGCTTCACCGCAGCGCTACCATTTACGAAGCGCAGGGCGCTTATACACATGAACCGCTGCACGTAATCAGCACGGTGCTCAACCGCCGCGAAGCCATGCTGCTGCGCAATTATATTCGCAAAACCGACGCCAAGGCGTTTATCACCATTGTCAACTCCTCGGAAACCATCGGCAAAGGCTTTCGCAATATTTAATCTTTTGCCGTTACAGCCAAAAAAACAGGCACGCCCCACCGCGTGCCTGTTTGAGACTGTCGAAAAACTGCCGCCTGATTCAAAAAGAAGTCAGGCTGTAAGGGGAAAAAGGCTTGGAAAAGGGGG
>JFBN01432882.1_pt1 | contig 69414 bp, 62 predicted proteins | sample 768741 | NCBI WGS metagenome assembly JFBN01 (sample SAMN01983846, study PRJNA193217) | chicken gut metagenome | biome: terrestrial biome; isolation source: ceca of Broiler chicken | host: Gallus gallus | place: United Kingdom: England | collected 2010-09-07
TTTTCTTTGTGCCAGCAAAGAAAAATTGCCCGGCGCAATATGAAGATAAATTAAGAAATTAATTCTCTTCATCTTATATTGTGCCGAACGGCACTTTCTTTATTACAGGGCTAATAAATTAAATAAACTGCCGAATAAGCCGGCAGTTTATTTTTTATTGCGAAATTGATTGCGGTATTCTGTCGGGGTCTGCTGGACAATTTTTTTGAACTGTTTGGTGAAATAAGCATTATCTTCAAAACCGACTTCCATTCCTATCTGGCTGATGGTGTGATTTGTTTCAACCAGCAGCTCTTTTGCTTTATTTATACGTATATTGAGCAGCAACTGCAGCGGGCTTATGCCGTATTTCTTCTTTACGCAGCGGATGATATGCGTGGGATGAAAGGCGTATTCCGCCGCCAACTTTTTCAAATCAAACGGTTCCTTGTAAAACAGATTAAAATAATCATAAATATCCTGCGCAACATCTTTGTCGCTGGAAATATTCACGTCGCAGAGAATGCTCAATATAGAAAAGAACAACTGCTGACTTTTTATCTGGGAAACGGCAGAAGAATAAAAATCCTTTTTCGGACGTTTTTTGTCGATTTTAACCTGAACGATGGCATTCATACATTCCGCCATCTGCGACTGCTGTTCCAGATTGAGATAACCGTATTGCGGCAGGCTGATATGAAACGGTTCCTTAATAAACTGATAGTTGGCTTTCTGTTTATGATTTCTGTCGTAAATCGGTTTATCAGCATAAGAGAAACTGCCGGTAGTATAAAAATGAAGCCAGAAAAAATTTGTCGGTTTATCACAGCATTTATAACCTTTATGCAGACGATTGGGCGGCAAAATGAGGAACTGTCTTTCATCGACGGTATACCGCTTGTTGTTTTCTTCCATATAAAGTGTCCCCGCCGTTACGAAAATAAGGTTGAATGTCTGTTCCATGACGCGACGCAGATGAATATCGCCGGTGCGGTAAAATGACTTGAAAGAATTAGAAAATACGGTGGAACCGATGGCTATGACGTATATGCCGTTTCATTCCTTCGGCAATCATGCAGGCGGCAAGTCGAGCAGCGGCATGTTTATTGCTGAAGCCGGTGTAATCAGACGGCTGGCACAGGACGGACCGTGCGTCATCTTGGGTCGTTCAGCCGACTATGTACTGGCAGATATGCCGAACCACTTTGCCATTTTTGTCTGCGCCGACGATAAATACAGACAGCAAAGAGGCAAAGACGTATACGAAGGCAAGACGCTGAAAGAGCTGGACAGGGAAAACGAAAAAAGAGCCGCTACTACAATTATTATACAGGCAGAAAATGGGGCGAACCGGCCAATTACGATTTAGTGGTAAATACAGGCAGAGCACCGCTCAACAAAATTGCGGACGCTATTATCAAATATATAGATACGCTTAAATAATGATAAAAATATTTCAGAAAGACTTCTCCATGACGCTGGCATTTTTCGGTATCATTGCCATTATCTTATTCATCGTAGCTTTTAAAAATCTGCGTGAAGTAAATGTGGAAAAACTGAAAACAATCCCGATAAAAGACAGCGTTAAGGCGATAAAAGGCAACTGGCCTTGGATTTTAATCGTTACAGCCAATCTGATTTTCTGGATTGCCATTACTATCCGTCAGTCCACCGTTGTTTACTACTGTCAGTATTATCTGGGCGATAAAGACCTCACGGCGGTAATCAACGGCGTAACAGTCGCTCAGGTTATCGGCATGGTTTGCATTCCGTTCCTCGTAAAAGTTTTCAATAAATACGGCACGATGATATTCGGCTTCATCTTAGTTGCTTTCGGTCATATTGCCATCTTCTTCTGCGGCAGCAATATTCAGATTTTAATCGCCTTATGGGTTATTGCCTGCATCGGTCAGGGCATTGCCTGCTCCATGCCGTTTGCCATGCTTTCTGATACAGTCGACTACGGCGAATGGAAGACGGGCATCAGAGCCAGCGGCTTTTTGACGGCAATCGGCAGTGCTTTCTGCATAAAAGCCGGTTCCGGTATCGGCGGATTTATTCCGGCAATCGTTATGGAATTTTTCGGTTACGTTCCGAATGCCGTCCAGTCGGCACAGGCCGTATTCGGCATTCAGCTCGTATTTACATGGCTTCCGGCCGTCATCTTCTTATGCGGTATTTTACCGATGATTGTATATCGCAAATATGAACGTAATGAACGCAATATTTTAATGGAACTGGCAAAAAGAAATTAAATTCAGGAGGATATATCATGTTTGAAAATAAAATAAAAATTACGGCACCGTTCTGGCAGCAGTATATTAAACTGGTACGCGAAGAAATGCTGCCGTTTCAATGGGATGTACTCAACGACAAGGCTGATATAAAAATCGAAAAGGAACGCGACGCCGATTATATTCCGTCGGAAAAAAGCCATGCCATCGAAAACTTCAAAATCGCGGCAGGCATAACACAGGGCCACCATTACGGCATGGTATTTCAAGACAGCGACGTTTATAAATGGCTGGAAGCGGCAGCTTATGCACTGCATCAGCATTATGATGAAGACTTTCGCAAGATTGCCGACGGTGTGGTGGATTTATTGGCACAGGCACAGGAAGAGGACGGCTACTTAAATACGTATTTTACGATTGAAGCACCGGACCGCAAGTACAAACGCCTTTATCAGAGCCACGAACTTTACTGCGCCGGTCATTTCATCGAAGCGGCAGTCGGCTATTTCAACGTTACAGGCAATAAGAAAATTCTTGATATAGCATACAAACTGGCGGACAATATCGACAGACATTTCGGTAGTGAAGAAGGCAAAATTCATGGCTATGACGGCCATGAGGAAATCGAACTGGCACTATTGCGCCTGTACGAATTATCGCATGATGAAAAATATAAAAAACTGACTCATTTTTTCCTGTATGAACGCGGCAAAAATCCGAATTTCTTCAAAGAACAGCAGAAAGACGACCCGTCGACGAAAGTTCTGATTGAAGGCATGGACGGCTTTAAACCGTCGTATTATCAAAACCATAAACCGATTTTGGAACAGGAAACGGCGGAAGGTCATGCAGTGCGCGTCATGTACATGTGCACCGGTATGGCAATGCTGGCCCGTCTTGATAACGACGAAGCAATGCTTAAAGCATGCAAGCGCCTGTGGAAAAATATCGTAACGAAACGCATGTATATCACGGGTGGCATCGGTTCTACAGCAATCGGCGAAGCCTTCACGGCTGATTACGATTTGCCGAACGATACGATGTACTGCGAAACGTGCGCTTCCATCGGCCTGATATTCTTTGCCGACAATATGCTGAAAATAGAACATGACAGCCAATATGCTGATGTGATGGAACGCGCACTCTACAACGCCGTAATCGACGGCATGGCATTGGACGGCAAGCATTTCTTCTATGTAAATCCGCTGGAAGTAGTGCCGGAACTCAGCAAAAAAGACCCGAACAAATCTCATGTCAAAACGACCCGTCCGGCATGGTTCGGCTGCTCATGCTGCCCGCCTAATCTTGCCCGTCTTTTGAGTTCACTGGATGAATATATGTATAAAACCACTGATGATACGATTTATGCCAATCTGTATCTGAGCAATGAAGCACAGTTCAAGTTGAAAAACAAAGCTGTTACACTTATGCAGGAAACAAATTATCCGTGGAACGGTAAAATAACATTCATCGTGAAAAACGGCGCCGCTTTCAAATTAGCACTGAGAATACCTGCATGGGCAGAAAATTACACTCTTAAGGTAAACAATAGTGAAGTAAAAGCACCCGTTGTAAACGGTTATGCCGTACTTGAATATAATTGGCAAAGCGGCGATACAGTTGTACTTGATTTGCCGATGAAAGCTCAATTTATCGGTGCTAATCCGCTGATACGCGAAGACCGCAGCAAAGTAGCCGTGCAGCGCGGACCGGTTGTTTACTGCGCCGAAGGCGTGGACAACGGCGCTAATCTGCAGCTTTTACAGATTGACACGCAGGCACCTATTACCGAAGAATTCAAAACCGACCTGTTTGGCGGCGTTGTTTCCCTGTCCATCAAGGGCAGCCGCATAAAACTCAATGACAACTGGAAAGATAAATTGTATCAGCCGGTGGATAAAATAAAAGATACCGACGCACAGACAGACATCAAACTTATACCGTATTTCACCTGCCTGAACCGCGGTGAAACGGAAATGGCAGTTTGGCTGCATAAAAAATAAAATTAATAAAACTCCATGAATAAACCTATTCTCTCATTTTAAATCTATTCTTTAAACCTACTCTCTCATTTTTATAGAATAACTGACAAAAATCTCCGAAAGCCTGGACCACTTTCGGAGATTTTGCATTTTCAAGAAAAAATATTTTCAAATATATCTTTTATGTTTATCGTTAAATTATCGCATACGGAAACTTTTATTTTCGTGTATAATGAGATAAAAGCATTTTCTCTGTTTAAGGAGTGAATTAGTATGGAAAATCTGGCTTATATAGATGAATTTAACGAAATAAAAACGGAACTGATTGACGGTGAGATTGTAATGATGTCGCCTAAACCGAGATTGGAGCACGGTACAGTCGTAACGAATATTTCAGCCGAATTCAGGCTGAATTTAAAAGGGAAAACATGCAGGGCTTACTGTGACGGCGTAGATGTTTTTATTGACGAGAAAAATATTTTCGTGCCGGATGTAATGATTGTCTGCAATCCCACCATCAGAAAAAAAGACGGCATACACGGCGCGCCGGATTTGGTCGTGGAGGTTTTATCACCGGCTACGGCGCACAATGACCGCTGGAAGAAAAAATATACGTACGGCAAAGCAGGTGTTAAGGAATACTGGCTCGTTGACCCGCTCAACTGTATCATAGAAGTTTATCTGAATAATAACGGCGAGTTTATTCTGGATAAATTGTATACAATGCAGGACACGGAGATTAAAGTTTCCGTATGCGATAAATTCATTGTCAAGATTGCGGATATATTCGATTATGCCGATTTGTATTTATAAATGTGGTTACATTGATAAAATATTGAGCCTTTAACCAGCACAATCGGCGTATTAAATCTTCTCATATTAAATTTAGCTGTAAAAAAAGCAGAATGACATACTCATTGAAAAATGAGCAGTCATTCTGCTTTTTTATTTTTTCATGGCGAAGCGCACGATTACGTAGCTTATTTCATACAGAAGTATCATCGGGATAGCTATCATGCACTGGGAAAATATATCCGGTGTCGGTGAGATGACAGCACCGATGACGAATGTCAAAAATATAACAAGACGCTGCTGTTTTGCCAAAAATTTGGAAGACACGATGCCCACTTTGGCGAGCAGGACGATAGCCAGCGGCAGTTCGAAAATAAATCCGAACGGCAACAGAAACGCTATGACGAAATCGAAATACTGCTTGATGGAGAACATCGGCTGAAGTTCCTGCGTACTGAAACCTACGAGAAATTTAACAGCGGCCGGCAACACGAGGAAAAACGAAAAGGCGATGCCCGCTATGAATAAGATAAGGGAAACCGGTACGATAACGGAAATGAGATACCGTTCCATGCCGATTAGGGCAGGCAGTACAAATCGCCAGATTTGGTAAAGGACGATAGGCAGTGCAATTAAAAATCCGACAAATATGGCAACTTTTATATAAGTAAAAAACGCCTCTGCCGGCTGCATATAATAAAGCTTGCCAGCAGGGCCGGTCAAAAGATGCATTATGTCTTCAATGAAATAGTAAGCAATACAACTGCCTATGCCGATAGCAATAAGCGAACGGATAAGACGCTTGCGTAGCTCCGTAAGATGAGCGATGATGGACATGCTGCCGTCATTTTTGCTTTCCGCAGCAGTCTCTTCCGTTTGCGCCGGAAGTACCGCGGAAGGCGTATTAGCGGCGGACAGATTGGCAGAGGTTTGTTCATTCATATCTTCAGACATAATAAACTACCTCACTTTTTAGCTGTTTCATCATCTTTTTTTGCTTCGTTTTTGGCTTCAATCGTTTTCGTATCGTTTTCATTGGAAGCAGAGCGGAATTCGCGAATGCTTTTGCCGACAGCTTTGCCGATTTCCGGCAGTTTGCCCGGGCCGAAAATTACGAGGGCAATTACTAAAATCAGAATTAACTCAGGAATACCAATGCTAGGAAACATTAAAATCACCTTTCTTGTTTATGTTTAAATTATTTATTATCTGTTTTGGCTTCTGCCTTGACAGCCGTTTCAACCGGTTTTGCCGGAGCCGGTTCGGCAGGTTTTACAGGCTGCAAATTTTCCTGCATGAAAACAGGCGGTCTTGCCGGCTGGTCGGGATTGGCAGGATTGGGCGGCGTCGGCGTAATGGCGCTTTTGGAACTGTCGTTTACCGAATTGGAAAATTCGGCAGAGGCCTTTTTAAATTCCTGTATGGCCTTACCCACACCGCGGCCGATTTCCGGCAATTTGCCCGGGCCGAATACGACGAGACCGATGATTAAAATTAAAATAAGTTCGGGAAATCCAATTCCAAACATGTTCGTTCACCTCATTAATAATCGCGTTTGCCGATGAAATCAGCGATAGCATCAAACGATTTATGCACGGATGAAGGCAAATCGTCAGGCAGAACTTCACGGGCGCGATTTAAAAATTCCGTTACTTTCGCTTTGGCAAATTCGATACCGTCCGATTTCTTGACGATTTCAATGGCGCGAGCCAAATCCTCACTCGTCATCTGGCGGTTTTCAATGATTGCTTTGAGCTCTTCGGCGTGCTCGCTGTGCTTATAAGCATAAATTACAGGCAGAGTGATGACGCCCTGCAAAATATCGTTGCCCGCCGGTTTGCCGATTTTTTTCGAGTCGGAAGTCAAATCCAGAATATCATCAACGATTTGGAACGCCATACCGATGCAGTAGCCGTATTCGCGCAGTGCCTTAATATTATTTTCAGACTGTTTGGCTACAATAGCACCAAGTTCGCAGCTTACAGCAATGAAATTAGCCGTTTTTTTTGCGATGCGGTCATAATAAATGTCCAAAGTTTCCGGTATGCTGTAGCCGAAATGATTTTGCATGATTTCCCCTTCGCTCAGGTCACAGACGATGGAGGCAAGGCGTTCGGAAATGCGCGGACCGTAATCATTCTTGGCAATGGCAGCGAATGCTTTGGCAAACAGATAATCGCCGGTGAGCACGGCTATATTGTTGCCCCATTTGGCATTGGCCGTAGCAGAGCCGCGGCGCGTTGCGGCATTGTCGAGCACGTCGTCATGCACCAGTGACGCGGTATGAATCATTTCAATCGCCATAGCAAGAGGCATTGCATAATTTTTATCTACATTATCGCTGCTTTTCGTAGCTAGAATATATAAAGCTGGACGAATTCGCTTTCCGCCGGAACTTATGAGATGACGACCGATATCCGTGATAAGTTCAACAGGGGATTCAACAGTTTCATATAATAAATCTTCTAGCGATGATAAGTCTTTTTTTATAATGTAAAACATCTTATTGGTTGTCAACAAACTATATCACCTACAAATTATAAATACTAACTTAATTAAGTTTACTACAAAACCCGTCTATTCGTAAACAACGAAGATGAAAAAATTATGCAAAACGTTTAATCTGATATAATTTTATCTATTGGAGTAAACTTTAGGTCAAGTATTTTTTGCCTGTTGTGATATAATAAAGTAAATATAAGGAAGGTGTTTGTTTTGAAAGAACTGATTTTACTGGGCACCGGCAATGCCATGGTCACAAAATGCTTCAATACTTGTTTTGCTATTCGTCAGGATGACGAATATTTTCTGGTCGATGCCGGCGGCGGAAACGGAATACTTGCGCAGCTAGAAAAAGCTAATATAGATATGTGCCGCATTCACCACATGTTTGTGACGCATGCGCATACCGACCATGTGCTCGGCGTTATCTGGGTAATCCGCAAGATTGCTACGCTCATCAATAAAGGAAAATACACAGGGAAATTTCATATCTACTGTCATGATGTGTCTAAAAACGTTATCGAAACAATTGCCAAGTTGACATTGAAGAAAAAAGATTTAGCACAAATCGGCAGAAATATTCTGTTTCATGAAGTAACAGACGGCCAGCAGGCGGAAATTCTGTCCATGCACGTTATTTTCTTCGATATCTTATCGACAAAAGCCAAACAGTTCGGCTTCTGCGCCGATTTTGACGACGGTACATCGCTGTGCTGTCTGGGAGACGAGCCGTACAATGAAGCTTGCCGCGTTTATGCCGAAGGAGCAAATTGGCTTTTAGCCGAAGCGTTCTGTCTGTACGCCGACAGAGATATTTTCAAACCGTATGAAAAACATCACAGCACCGTCAAGGAAGCGTGTGAGCTGGCTGAACAGTTGAACGTGCAAAACCTCGTGCTCTACCATACGGAAGATAAACATATTAAAGACCGCAAAAAGCTTTATACGGAAGAAGGCAGACAGTACTATTACGGCAATCTGTTCGTGCCGGATGATTTGGAACGCATTAATTTGAATTAATAATGAAAAATTTTTCAGACTTGATTTATTCATAGGCAAGTGCTATGATGTTTTTTGTAAGAGAAAATTTAATACAGACAGTCTTTGGGGCAGGGTGCAATTCCCTACCGGCGGTTACAGCCCGCGAGCCTTGTGCATGATTTGGTGAAATTCCGAAGCCGACAGTACAGTCTGGATGAGAAAAGATTGGTGTTATTTATAAATAATTTGTAATGGATATTTATAAATTCAGAAGCTTTAAGGCTGTTATCTGCTACTGCATTTAACAGCCTTTATTTTTACCATCACCACTAAGACTGAGAATTTGAGGTGATAATTTGAGTTATAACGAAAAATACATGCGTCTGGCGCTGGAACTGGCGGCGAACGCCACCGGCAGGACATCGCCCAATCCGCTCGTTGGCGCCGTCGTCGTAAAGGACAACCGCGTCGTCGGCTGCGGCTGGCACCGCAAGGCAGGTACGCCGCATGCGGAGGTGCATGCACTTAATCAGGCGGGAGAGCTGGCGCGCGGTGCGGAAGTATACGTTACGCTGGAACCGTGCTCGCATTACGGCAAGACGCCGCCGTGCGCCAAAGCGCTCATTGAAGCAGGCGTGAAAAAAGTCTATGCGGCGCTACTCGACCCCAATCCGAAGGTAGCGGGCAGAGGTTTTAAAATGCTGGAAGATGCCGGTATCGAAGTTGCATACGGTTTTCTGGAAGATGAAGCCAGACGGCAGAATGAAGTTTTTCTGAAATGGATTGAACAAAATAAACCGTTTATTGCCATGAAAGCCGCCATGACGCTCGACGGCAAAATCGCGACAGTCTCCGGCCAGTCAAAATGGATAACGAATGAAAAATCGCGCCGTTACGGTTATAAACTGCGCGATATATACGACGGCATCATGGTCGGCATCAACACGGTGAAAGAGGATAATCCGTCGCTTACCGCCCGCGTCGAAGGCGGTCAAAATCCGGTGCGCATCGTACTGGACAGTTCGCTCGATATTGATTTAGCGGCGAACGTAATTATGGATAAACAAGCAAAGACGATAATCGCCACGACGGACAGAGCCGAGCGTGCCAAAATCACGGCTCTGGAAAAACTGGGCATACAGGTGCTTATCGTGGATACAGATGCTGAAGGCCGCGTCGATATCGTAAAACTTACGGATATGCTCGGGCAGCAGAATATTTGCAGTATTCTCGCCGAAGGCGGCGGCAGCGTGCACGGCAGCCTGATAGAAAATCATCTGGTCGACAGAGTTTATTTCTTTATCGCTCCGAAAATCATCGGCGGTGCAAATGCCAAAAATCCAGTAATGGGAAGCGGCATTTCCGCTTTAAACGAAGCGGTGGAACTTGCGGAAACGGAAGTTTTGCAGCTGGACGGAGATATTTTAATTACGGGGCGCGTAAAATAGCAGCGGCGGGGAAGTGATGAAATGTTTACGGGCATAATTGAAGAAATCGGCACGGTGCGCAATATCATAAAAGGCGCGCGCTCCATACAGCTGGCGATTGCAGCGCACAAAGTGCTGGAAGGCACGAACTTAGGTGACAGTATCGCCGTCAACGGCGTATGCCTCACCGTTACAAAGCTCGGCAAAGACGGTTTTACGGCCGACGTAATGCCGGAGTCCATGGCAAAAACGAATATGGGCGGATTGAAACCGGGCGACAAGGTGAACCTGGAAAGAGCGCTGACGCTGGCAAGCCGTCTCGGCGGTCATATCGTGAGCGGTCATATCGACGGCGTCGGCAAAATCATCAGCAAAGAAAAAGACGACAATGCTGTGCGCGTCACACTTACGGCGAATGCAAAAGTCATGAAATACATCGTTTCCGAAGGCTCGGTCGCACTCGACGGCGTAAGCCTCACGGTTGCGCATCTGGGCGAAAATGATTTTACCGTTTCGCTCATTCCGCATACGGCGCAGGTGACGACACTGCTGGACAAAAAAATCGGCGACAAGCTGAATATCGAAAATGATGTAGTCGGCAAATACGTGGAACGGCTGCTCGGATTTTCCGCCAAAGATGAAGCAAAAGAAACGAAGCCGTCTTTAAGTTTAAGTTTTTTACGTGAAAACGGCTTTTGAGAAATGAGGTAACATAATGGATTTTAAATATAATACGGTTGAAGAAGCGATTGAAGCATTCAAACAGGGACAGATGGTACTCGTGACAGACGACGAGGACAGAGAAAACGAAGGCGATTTAATCGTGGCAGCGGAAAAAGCCACGCCGGAAGTAATCAACTTCATGGCGACATATGCCAAAGGCTTAATCTGTGTGCCGATGTCGGCTGAATTAATCGACAAAGCAGGGCTCACGCAGATGGTCAGCCACAATACGGACAATCATGAAACGGCATTTACCGTATCCGTCGATGCCAAAGACACGACGACGGGGATTTCCGCTTTTGAAAGAGCCAGAACGGTGGAAGTATTAATCAGCGACGATGTAAAACCGGAAGATTTGCGCCGTCCCGGCCATATGTTCCCGCTGCGCGCCGTAGAAGGCGGCGTACTCTGCCGCACCGGCCACACGGAAGCAACGGTGGATTTAGCACTCCTTGCCGGCTTCAAACCGGCGGGACTGTGCTGTGAAATCATGAAGGAAGACGGCCATATGGCACGCACGCCAGATTTAATCGAATTTGCCAAAAAGCATAATCTCGTATTCATCACAGTGGCTCAGCTTATCGCCTACCGCAAGAAAACGGAAAAAATGGTCGAAAAAATCGCCGAAGCCGATTTCCCGAATAAATTCGGTCATTTCCGCATTATGGCATATGAAAGCAAATTGGACGGCAAATGCCACCTGGCTATCGTCAAAGGCGATGTCCGCGGCAAAAAGAATGTATTGGTGCGCGTTCATTCCGAATGCCTGACAGGCGACGTTCTCGGCTCCATGCGCTGCGACTGCGGCGACCAGCTTCATCTTGCCATGCAGAAAATCGAAGCAGCGGGCGAAGGTGTAGTGCTGTACCTGCGTCAAGAAGGCAGAGGCATCGGTCTTGCCAATAAAATCAGAGCATATGCTCTGCAGGACGAAGGCAAAGACACTATTGAAGCCAATGTGCTTTTAGGCTTCGCACCGGATTTGCGTGAATACGGCATCGGTGCGCAGATTTTGGAAGATTTGGGGTTGACGAGTATCCGCCTTTTGACGAATAACCCGGCTAAAAGAGCAGGGCTGGAAGGCTTCGGTCTGGAAATCGTCGAACGTGTGCCGCTGGAAATTCCGGCCAATAAATACGACGCCAAATATTTAAAAGTAAAAAAAGAAAAAATGGGACACTTATTAAAATAATAAAGGAGAAATTTTTATGGCTAATGTTTTTGAAGGTTATTTAACCGGTAAGGATTTGAAAATCGGTATCGTAGTGGCTCGTTTTAACGAATTCATTACGAACAAACTGCTCGGCGGTGCGATTGATACGCTGCGCCGTCATGAAACTTGCGAGGAAAATATCGACGTTGCCTGGGTGCCGGGCGCATTTGAAATTCCGCTCGTTGCAAAGAAAATGGCGGAAAGCGGCAAATACGACGCCGTTATCTGCTTGGGCGCCGTTATCCGCGGTTCGACAAGCCATTACGACTATGTATGCAACGAAGTTTCCAAAGGCGTGGCTCAGGTAGGGCTGCAAAGCGGTGTTCCGACGATTTTCGGCGTCGTTACGACGGAAAATATCGAACAGGCTATCGAACGCGCCGGCACGAAAGCAGGCAACAAAGGCGCTGATGCCGCTATGGCTGCAATGGAAATGGCAAGCCTTTTGAAAAAAATTTAAAATGATACCGAAAGCGGAAAATATTTACTACTAAAGATAAGTATTTTTCGCTTTTTCTTTTTATAGTATAATAAAGACATTAAGATTAGAGCTAGGAGAGATTTTAATGAAAATTTTAGTTGACCATGCAGACATCAACGCTATCAAGAAAATGTACGAATATTATCCGGTGGACGGCGTTACGACCAATCCGTCCATTCTGAAAAAAGCGGGTAAAAATCCGTACGACGTGCTGCTCGAAATCAGAGAATTCATCGGCAAGGACGCTGACCTTCATGCGCAGGTAATCTCCCGCAAAGCAGAAGATATGGTGACGGAAGCGCATAAAATGCTGGAAATTCTGGGCGCAAATACTTTTATTAAAGTGCCTGTCGTACCAGAAGGCTTAAAAGCCATTAAAATTCTGGCTACAGAAGGCGTGAGTGTAACGGGTACTGCCATTTACAATCAGATGCAGGGCTTTCTTGCCGGTAAAGCCGGTGCCAAATACGTAGCTCCGTATGTAAACCGTATCGACAATCTCGGCGCTAACGGTATTCAGGTTGCTAAGGACATTCACGATATGCTGAAAAAAGCCGGTCTTGAAACGCAGGTGCTGGCAGCCAGCTTCAAAAATTCCCAGCAGGTGCAGGAGCTTGCCGCATACGGCGTAGAAGCGAGCACCGTTGCACCGGATGTGATTGAAGGTTTGATTAAAGTCGACGCGGCAAGATGTGCCATTGATGTATTCATCAGTGATTTTGAAGATTTATGCGGCGCAGGAAAAACAATGCAGATGATAAATCCTACCCCGCTGTTTCAGGTGAGATAATAAATAAAAAAGATAAAGATTTCCTATAAGGATTTCTTTATCTTTTTTGGTTGTAAAGATGTCAAAAAATGGTACAATAGATTTATGTTAAATACCTATTGTGCTAGTTAATTTTCCGAAGCAGTATAATAGTTTATATTTAGTGAGGTTAAGTGACAACAGTCAGCGAATATAAACTATTATACTGCTGGCTACAGGCTCAATGTTTTACTAGCATAACAGGTATTAAATTTATAATTGAAGGAGACTTATTATGAAAATCGGTATTATCAGTGATACGCACGGCTGCCATGAACGCTGGTCGCTGGCGTATGATAAATATTTTAAAGATGCGGATATGATTATTCATGCGGGCGATGTGCTTTATCACGGTCCGCGCAATCCGATGCTTGACGATTACAATCCGGCGAAACTAGCCGAAAAAATAAATGCCTGCCCGATGCCTGTCGTTATCTGCCGCGGCAACTGCGACAGCGAAGTCGATACGCTCGTTCTCGATATGCCGATACAGGCTCCGTATACGTATGTAGTGGCGGAAGGGCTGAAAATCGTCACAACGCACGGTCATTATGTGGAAACGGATGAAGCTAAGGATAAAATGGCGCAGGCTTTGAAAGCGGACTTATTCATTTCGGGCCACGTGCATATCAATGTATTGGAAAAAAGAGACAATACGGTATTTTTAAATCCGGGTTCGCCGTCGTTGAGCAAAAGAGAGGACGGCAGGGCGACCGTCGCCGTTCTGGAAGACAAAAAAATCAGCATCATTGATATTGATACTGATGAAGTAATTATGTCTTTGACATTGTAAAAAGAATTGCTATAATAATTGAGGATATGGTAAATATATCCTCAATTTTTTTAGTTAATTCAAGTAGTAAATATTAAAGGAATAGGTAGAAAAGTATGTTCAACATTAGGGAAAACAGAACACTGCGGCGACTAGACTGGCCGCTGGCTCTTGCCGTAATCGGCATACTGATTGTAGGGCTGATAACGATTGCCAGTGCAACGCATGTAAATACGCCCAGCGACGACCGCTACTGGTATCTGCAAAGACAGGGCATGTTTGCTCTGGGCGGCCTCATCTGGGCATTCATGATAGTGAATTTTTTTGATTACCGCGCGCTGCGGCACTGGGGCGACAAGATTTACATCTTTAACCTGATAATGCTTCTGGCGGTAATGTTCTTCGGCCATTCGGCTCTCGGTGCACAGCGCTGGATTATGATAGGGCCTATCAGCATTCAGCCATCGGAGTTCTCCAAAGTAATTATGATTATAGCACTGGCGGCGCTTTTGGAAAGCCGTGTGGGACATTTGAAAAAATGGCGGGAAATAATACCCGTGGCACTGTTTGTGCTCGTGCCGTTCCTGCTCGTTGCCAAACAGCCTGACTTGGGTACAGGCCTTGTATTTCTGGCGATATTTCTCGGCATGATATTCGTCGCCGGTATAAGTCTCAAAATTTTAGGCATTGTATTCGGTGCTTTTTTGGCGCTTCTGCCGATAATGTGGCAGTTTCTGCACGATTATCAGAAAATGCGCATCATGGTGTTTATCGACCCGAATGTGGACCCGCTCGGCTCAGGCTATCATATAATCCAGTCGAAAATCGCCATCGGTTCCGGTATGCTTTTCGGCAAGGGACTGTTCGGCGGCACGCAAAGCCAACTCAATTTTCTGCCGGAAAATCATACGGACTTTATCTTTGCCGTAGTCGGTGAAGAATTCGGCTTCATCGGTGCTGCATTTTTACTGTGCCTGTATCTCATCGTGCTATGGCGCGGTGTAAAAATAGCGCGTGAATGCAAAGACACTTTCGGAATGCTGTTGGCTGTCGGGATTACGTCCATGCTCGGTTTCCACGTTCTCGTCAATGTGGGCATGACAATGGGTGTTATGCCGGTTACGGGTATTCCGCTTCCGCTCATGAGCTACGGCGTAAGCTCACTGCTTACGAATATAACGTGCCTGGGACTGCTGATGAATATTCACATGAAACAGCAGACGCTGCATTTTTAGCTCCGCTCGAAAAACGGCGATGTCGTGAAGTCCTCGCCGCAGCCGCGGACCGGATTAAAGCATAGGTTGTACAATTCTGTGGCATACGTATCTATTGATAGCATTTTTTCCCACGCCGTCAGATTTTCCTGGCGGCGTTTTTTGCTGTCGAGATAAGCGGCCGTTTTTGTTATAATCGGTATGGAGGATTTGCGCTTTAACCGGCGCAGAATTTGCGTTCCTCTGTCATTAAACGCCAGAACGTGGGCATACAGTGCGCCGCTGTTATCAAACTCATTCAGCTGCTTTTTCGTCAAATCGAGCATAATGTATAAAAGCATTCGCTGCAATTTCGTCATAGGGTAGCGTTTTGATTTAAGACCGTTTAACAGCTCCGTTTTGTTTCTTGCTCCAGCGGAAGCTTTTAGCAGTTTATACTCCAATCCTTCATTAACGCCGTAGATTTTTTGTATATCTGTAAACGAGCAAAGACGCAATTTCCAAAGCAGCGGCAAAAACAGATTTTCTTCCAGTGGCAGTTCGTTTTGTGCGTGAATTTGCTGAAGCAGACGGAAAGTTTTCGGCGGAACAACTTGTTTAAGTTCGTCAAAATTGATATTATCTTTATACAGGCAGTGTCTGATGGCAGTACCGCTGGCAAAATCACGCTGATAGTTTAAATCGTTGTGCTGAGCTTTAACACGCTGTATGATATCAATATCGAACGAAGCATGCAGCTTTTGCACTGCTTTCAGGTATTCAATGCCCAAAATAGTATTGGGTGCTTTTAAAACGTCCTCGCCGATACCGGTGAGCTCTGCTATGCTTCTGCTGACAGCGGAAGCATATGATATGCCCTGCGCAATGTATTTTTGAAACAGCGGCGCAAACTCCGGCCGTTGAAAACTCCGAGCAATGCGGATGAGCTCATCCTTATCGGTATACTCGCTGCCAAAACAGACAGCGTCGACACAATTGAGCTTTTGCAGCAGGTCGACGCCGCCGAAGGCAAAATGCTGGGCACTGCGCACGGCAAAAACGAAGGGCAGCTCGATGACCAAATCAATACCGCCGGCGACAGCGAGACGGGCTCTTTGCCATTTGTTTAAAATTGCCGCTTCACCGCGCTGGGTGAAATTACCGCTCATTACGGCGATAAAATGAGCGTGGGGATTATTTTCGCGATGTTTTTCAATTAAGTATTTATGTCCATTGTGAAAGGGATTGTATTCGCTGATAATACCGGTTATCTGCATGTCATTTCTCCTTCGAAATATTTGTTTGAAAAATATTTTAGCATATCGGCAAAATTTTTCCCAAAAAATTACTATGTTTGTTTGACAAAATATAAGGCTACGGCTATAATGGATTGAGGTTGATTTTAATGATGAAAATAAATGTATCGGAAATAGCTGATAAAATCGGTTATGAAATGGGTTTCAATTTTGAAACCGACCCCGAAAACATCGGACAGCTTATAGACGACTGTGAGCTAAAAGGTCCCATCATAGTCAAAGGAACCGCTGTGAATACAGGAACTTGTTTCCGTCTGGAAGGCAATATCGTCTGCAATCTGATATGCGTATGCGACAGATGTCTGGAACGGTATCAATTTGACGGCGATTACAACTTCGCGGAGGAATTCACACGCGATAAGAACCTGGCAAAAACTGAAGACATGAATTGTTTTGACGGCGATATTATCGATATCGGCGATTTAGTGCGCGATATTATAATTTCTGCTCAGCCGACGAAGCATTTGTGCAAAGAGGATTGCAAGGGGCTTTGCAGCGTATGCGGTGCTAATTTGAATAAAACCGATTGCGGCTGCAACAGGGACAGTATTGACCCTCGGCTTGCGGCTTTGCAGGAACTATTAAAGAAAAACAGGTAAAAGCAAAACTTGCTTTTTAATTCGTTTATTTTGTTAAGGAGGTGTGTAGTCAATGGCAGTACCTAAGCGTAAAATGTCCAAAGCTCGTCGTGACAGACGTCGTGCTAACTGGAAATTAGAAGCTCCTGGTTATGTTGCATGCCCACAGTGTCATGAACCGAAAATGCCTCATCATGTTTGCACTGAATGTGGTTATTATGACGGTAAAGAAGTTATCGCTTCTGAAGAATAATTTTTTGGAGCGAATATGTATGCTCTCTTTATAGATAGTTTAAATTCAAGTAACATTATCTATAAAGAGAGCATATTTTATTTTGCGCGGAAAATTTTTACTTGCCAAGTCAAAAAAAAGTTTGTATAATAACCAACTGTAATTGGTTTTATTATCTGGTACTAAAAGTTGGTGTGAAGGATGATACGTGAAAAAAAGCGAATTAGACAAAGTCTATTAATAGATTATATGAAGACGAAGCCTTTTTTTACAGATGAGGACTTAGCAAAACTTTTGAATGTCAGTATACAGACTATCAGGTTGGACCGTTTAGAACTTGGTATTCCGGAGCTTCGAGAGCGAATTAAGAAATTGGCGGAAGCTACGCAAAAGAAAGTTAAATCTATTAGTAGCAGAGAAGTTTCTGGGGAACTTTTGGATTTAGAATTGGGTAAATCAGGTATTTCCCTGCTTAATGTTACAGAAGATATGGTTTTTGAAAAATCCAGAGTGGCTAAAGGTGAATATATGTTCGCACAGGCAAATTCTCTGGCGTTGGCACTCATTGATGCCCCGATGGCAATAACTGGTGTAGCCAATATTAAATATAAAGCCCCAGTACATGTAGGCGATAAATTAGTCGCCAAAGCTGAATTAAAACACAGACGGGGCAATAAATTCTTCGTCTGGGTAAAAATCAAAAATGGTACTAAAGAAGTTTTCCGTGCAAAATTTATTTTAGTCTCATTGGAAAGTAATGGAGGGCCGGAAGTATGAAAATTGCAGTAGATGCCATGGGCGGCGATTTTGCACCTGAGCAGATAGTCAAAGGTGCGGTATGGGCCGTTAAACGCTATGATTGTGAAATTGTACTCGTCGGTGATAGAACTCAAATACAGACACAGCTGGATACTTTTTATCCGGAATGGAAAACCAGCAGAGACAGTAAAATAACAATTCATCATGCCAGCGACGTAATTGGCATGGGAGAACATCCGGGCGTTGCCGTGCGCCGCAAAAAGGACTCTTCCATCGTCGTGGCGACGCGCCTGGTGAAGGAAGGATATTGCGATGCCGTTGTTTCAGCAGGAAATACGGGAGCAGCCGCGGCTTCGGCTCTGTTCATTCTCGGCCGCATCAAGGGCATAGACAGACCGACGATTGCCACTCCGATACCGACGGCAAAAGGCGGAGCAACGCTGCTACTGGACTCCGGCGCCAACGTGGACTGCAAACCGAAGCATTTATCACAAAGTGCGCTCATGGGTTCTATATATGCAAAATGTGTATTCGGCAAACAAAATCCCACAGTCGGTCTTTTGAATATCGGTGAGGAAGCCACCAAGGGAAATGAACAGGCACAGCAGACTTATCCTATTTTGAAGGCGATGAAAACGATTAATTTCAAGGGCAATGCCGAAGGACGCGATATTCCTACAGGCAATTTCGATGTAGTAGTCTGCGACGGTTTTGTCGGCAACATCGTTTTGAAATTCGCCGAAGGGCTGGCCAAAACGCTCGTCAAAATGGCGAAAGAAGCTGTGCAAAACGGCGGCCTTATGGCCAAACTCGGTGCATGTCTGTTAATGCCGGCACTGAAAAAACTGGGCAAGGAAATAGATGTTACCGAATACGGCGGTGCGCCTTTACTAGGGGTTAATGGTTGTTGTATAATATCTCATGGTAGCTCCAACGCCAAGTCCATCTGCAATGCGATAAGACAGGCGTGCGACTATGTAAAAAATGACGTATTAACTCAAATCAGAGATAATATAGATAAGGAGGAAGTTCTAAGCCATGACACTGAAATTAAATAGTGCGGGCATTCTGGGCCTAGGTTCTTATGTTCCAGAGAAAATCCTTACTAATGCAGATATTGAAAAATTGGTAGACACGAATGACGAGTGGATTACGGAACGCACCGGCATTAAAGAAAGACGCATCTGTGCGCCTGAACAGGCGACATCCGATTTATCCTTGATAGCGGCGCAGAGAGCACTTGAAGATGCCAACGTTTCAGCGGAAGAACTCGATATGATTATCGTAGCGACGATTTCCGCCGACAGTAATACACCGTCGACGGCATGTGTTCTGCAAAACAAGCTTGGCGCCGTGAATGCGGCGGCATTTGACCTGTCGGCAGCCTGCTCCGGTTTTGTATACGGCTCGGCGATTGCTTCTCAATTCATAGAAACGGGTGTATATAAAAAAGTATTAGTAGTAGGTGCTGAAACTTTATCAAAATTTGTTAATTGGAAAGATAGAAATACTTGCATTATCTTTGCGGACGGAGCCGGCGCTGCCGTTTACGGCGTAGTTGACGACGGTTACGGCGTGCTTTCCTTCGACCTCGGTGCAGACGGTTCCGGTGCGGAAACGATTGAAATACCGGGCGGAGGAAGCAGACATCCGGCGGACCAGGAAACAATCGACAATCATATGCACTGTCTGCATATGAACGGCAAGGAAACATTCCGCTTCGCTGTAAAAGCAATGGGTTCCACCGTTATGAAATCCCTGGAAAGAGCAGAATTAAGTAAAGAAGATATTGATTACTTCATTCCGCATCAGGCAAACATCCGTATCATTCAATCAGCGGCAAAAAGACTCCATCTGCCGATGGAAAAGGTTTTTGTCAACATTGAAAAATACGGCAATACATCGGCTGCTTCAATTCCTATTGCTTTAGCGGAAGCTGAACGTGAAGGCAAATTGAAAAAAGGCGAGATAATAGCTCTTTCTGGTTTTGGTGCAGGCCTTACATGGGCATCCTGTATTATGAAATGGGCTAAGGAGGGCTAAAATATGTTTGAAAACAATCCTATCTGTAAATTATTAAATATTAAGTATCCGATATTCCAGGGCGGTATGGCCTGGCTCGGTACGGCTGAGCTTGCTTCCGCCGTATCCAATGCCGGCGGTCTCGGTATTATCGGAGCAGGGCATATGCCTCCTGATATTTTAAGAGCCGAAATACAAAAAGTAAAACAGTGGACGGATAAACCGTTCGGCGTTAATATAATGCTTATGTCTCCGTTTGTAAAAGAAGTCATGCAGGTTGTCGTAGATGAACGCGTACCTGTCATAACTACGGGCGCAGGCAATCCGGGCGAATACATTCCGGCACTCAAAGAAATCGGCAGCAAGGTAATTCCTGTCGTAGCCTCCGTAGCTCTCGCCAAACGCCTTGTGCGTACCGGCGTAGATGCCGTTATTGCGGAAGGTACGGAAAGCGGCGGCCATGTAGGTGAAATAACTACAATGGCGCTCGTGCCGCAGGTTGTCGACGCAATTGATATTCCGGTCATTGCAGCCGGCGGTATCGGCGACAGCCGCGGCATGGCGGCTGCATTTGCACTCGGCGCATGCGGCGTGCAGATGGGCTCGCGCTTTGTCGTTTCCGAAGAATGTATTGCACATGAAAACTACAAAAAAATGGTAATAAAGGCAAAAGACCGCTCCACCGTCGTAACAGGCCGTTCCACCGGTCATCCGGTGCGCGTAATCGCCAACAAACTGACGCGCAAATTCGACGAAATGGAAAAAGCGAATGCGCCGATTGAAGAAATTGAAAAACTCGGTGCAGGCGGATTAAACCTCGCTGCCAGAAAAGGCGATGTGGAAATGGGTTCCGTCATGATTGGCCAGATTTGCGGCATGTTCAATGAAGTGAAACCGGTCAAACAGATTATCGACGAAATGGTAAACGGTCTTTCGGCTACATTGCAGAAAGCAGAAAACACTTGTAAATAATTTATCTGAATATGGAAGGGTGATTAGATGAGTAAATTAGCATTTTTATTCCCGGGTCAGGGTTCTCAGGTTGTCGGCATGGGTAAGGATTTTTACGATAAATACGATATCGCCAAAAAACTCTTCAAAGAAGCGGACGAAGCACTCGGTTATTCCATCATGGACATGTGCTTCAACGGTCCTGCTGAAGATTTAAAACTCACGGCCAACACGCAGCCGGCTATTTTGACCATGAGCGTTATCTGTAACGAACTTTTAAAAGAAAACGGTATCACTCCGGAAATCGTCGGCGGACACAGCCTCGGTGAATATTCCGCACTCGTTGCAGCCGGTTCCTTAAAATTTGCCGATGCCGTATATCTCGTGCATAAACGCGGCATGTACATGCAGGAAGCAGTACCGGTAGGCGAAGGCGGCATGGCTGCCGTTATCGGTCTCGACCGCGATAAAATTGTTGAAATTTGCGCGCAGGTAACAGCTTCCACCGCTTTAGTGCAGGCTGTAAACTTCAACTGCCCTGGACAGATTGTTATTGCCGGTACGGCTCAAGGCGTAGAAAAAGCAAGTGAGGAAATGACGAAAGCCGGCGCGAAAAAATGCATTATTCTGCCTGTAAGCGCTCCGTTCCACAGCAAACTGATGGAACCGGCCGCTGAAAAACTTGCCGTTGAACTTGACAAAGTAGTAGTAAGTGATGCTAATATTCCTGTTGTAACGAATGTAACGGCAGAGGCGCTTACAAAAGCGGAAGATATCAAAATCAGCCTTGTAAAACAGGCAGCAAGCCCTGTAAAATGGGAAGACTGCGTTGCCACAATGAAGGATTTCGGTGCAGACACTTATGTAGAAGTAGGTCCGGGCAAAGTTTTATGCGGCTTCAACAAGCGAATTGACCGCAAACTTAAATCTTTGAACGTAGAAAATATCGAAAGTCTTGAAAAAACTCTTGACTATTTCAAGGAGGTTCGATAATATGCTTTTAGACGGTAAGATTGCGCTCGTAACGGGCGGTTCGCGCGGCATCGGCAGAGCGGTTGCCATAGAGCTTGCCAAAGAAGGTGCTGCCGTTGCTATAAATTATGCAGGAAATAAAGCTGCCGCTGAAGAAGTACAAAGTATAATAACTCAGATGGGCGGCAAGGCGATGATTATTCAGGCTGACGTCAGCGATGAAAAATCCGCCATGCAGATGGTGGAAGAAGTAATCGCGCAGCTGGGCGGTATTGATATCCTGGTAAATAACGCAGGCATCACGCGCGACGGTCTGTTCATCCGCATGAAGGAAGAAGACTGGAACGCCGTTATCAATACGAACCTTACCGGTATTTTCAACTGCACGAAAGTCGCAGCAAAATACATGATGAAAAAACGTTCCGGCAGAATAATCAACATGTCTTCCGTATCCGGTATCATGGGCAATGCCGGCCAGACAAACTATGCAGCTGCCAAAGCCGGCGTAATCGGTTTCACCAAATCGCTGGCGCGTGAAATGGCAAGCCGCGGTATCACCGTAAATGCAGTAGCACCGGGATTTATCGCGACCGACATGACGGCTGCTATGCCGGAAAAAGCACAGGAACATGTTTTGACTTCCATACCTCTCGGTAAAATGGGTAAACCGGAGGATATAGCCAATGCAGTTTTATTCCTGGCATCCGATAAGGCTTCATATATTACAGGCCAGGTTATCCACGTTGATGGCGGCATGGTAATGTAATATTGCAGTAATAAATGAGGTTATTCTGAGGAGGAGGTGACAAGAATGTCTACTTTTGAAAAAGTAAGAGATATCGTAGTTGAACAGTTAGGTGTTGAAGCAGATGAAATCAATATTGATTCCACATTCATCGACGATTTAGGTGCAGACTCTCTTGACATTGTAGAATTAATCATGGCTTTTGAAGAAGAATTCGGTATCGAAATTCCGGACGAAGCTGCTGAAAAAATCAAAACTGTTCAGGATGTTGTAACCTATATAGACCAGCACAAATAATTTTAGCGTTTATTTAGAAAGTCCCGTGGAATTATTTTCACGGGATTTTCTAAAGATAGTACAAATGAGCGGATTGGAGGAGTTATTTTGAAACTTCCAGAACTGAAAATTGGCAATAAAATTGCAAAAGTACCAATTATTCAAGGTGGTATGGCTGTACGTTTATCTACGGCAAGACTGGCAGCTGCTGTCGCTAATGAAGGCGGTATCGGACTAATCGCTGCATCTGGTATGCCGACTGATGAATTAAGGTATGAAATTCGCTTGGCGCGCTCTTTAACGTCTGGAATTATTGGTATTAATATCATGGTTGCAGCTAGAGGATTTAGTGAAGTTGTAAAGACTGCTATCGAAGAAGGCATTGACCTTGTAGTAGCTGGTGCAGGATTTTCCCGCGATATGTTTGGTCTTGGAAAAGAATCCGGTACGCCGATAGTACCGATTGTTTCATCTGTTAAATTAGCGAAAATATCCCAACGTCTTGGCGCTACTGCGATAGTCGTAGAAGGAAAGGAAGCTGGCGGCCATCTGGGCACCACTTCTTCTGTACGCGAGTTAATTCCTGCTATCACTAAAGCGGTAGATATTCCTGTTGTTGCAGCAGGTGGTGTACTTACAGGTCAGGACATTGTTGATCTTATAAAGATGGGCGCAAGCGGTGTGCAGATGGGCTCCCGTTTTGCTGCCAGTGAAGAATCGAATGCTGCTCCGGCACTGAAAAGATTTTATTTGAATTCTCAGCCGGACGACATCGTAGTTATTCATTCCCCGGTAGGTCTGCCGGGACGGGCCGTAAGAAATCCGTTCGCGGATAGAATTATGGTGGGGCCTGTTCCGCCGAAAACTTGCAAGGCATGTCTTAAAAACTGCAAGCATAATTTCTGCATAATAGATGCGTTAATCCGTGCAGAACAGGGCGATGTGGAAACAGGTCTCGTATTTACAGGCGAATATATACACAGAATCAAAGAAATATTGCCGGTTAAAGAAATTATTTCTCGTCTGAAAACTGAAATTGCGGCAATAGACTAAATGAGAGGTGTTTGTTTTGACAAATAGAGTAGTTATTACTGGGTTGGGAGCGATTTCTCCTATCGGTATTGGTAAAGACGCTTTTTGGCAGGGCTTGATTGCCGGTAAAAGCGGTGTGGATAAAATCACTCATTTTGATGCCAGTGATTTTAAGGCTCAGATTGCAGCAGAAGTAAAAGACTTTAAAGCGGCTGATTTTATCGACAGAAAAGAAGCAAGACGCATGGACAGATATACGCAGTTTGCCATTGCCGCTACGAAACTTGCTTTTGAAGATGCAAAAATGGATTTATCCAAAGAAGATAAAGAACGCATCGGCGTATTCATCGGCAGCGGCATCGGCGGTATTGAAACACTGCACGACCAGTACAAAGTCATTTTTGAAAAAGGACCGGCTCGTGTCAGTCCGTTCTGCGTGCCGATGATGATTAGCAATATGGCTGCCGGAATGACTTCCGTAACTTTCGGTCTGCAAGGCCCGAGCATCTGTCCGGTAACGGCTTGTGCAACCGGCACAAATGCAATCGGTGATGCTATGCGCGTAATTCAACGCGGCGAAGCTGACGTTATGGTGGCAGGCGGTACGGAAGCATGTATTTCTCCATTGCCGGTAGCAGGCTTTGCTTCCATGAAAGCTCTCTGCACGGACATGAACGACAATCCGCAGAAAGCTTCCCGTCCGTTCGATAAAAACCGCAGCGGTTTCATCATGGGTGAAGGCGCCGGTATCGTCATTCTGGAAAGTTATGAACATGCCGTTGCCCGCGGTGCTGAAATTTATGCAGAACTTGCAGGCTATGCCATGACTTCCGATGCTTATCATATGACAAGCCCGGACCCTGTAGCAAAACAGCCGGCCCGCTGCTTTAGAAATGCCGTTAAAGACGCCGGTCTTGAAATGACGGATGTGGATTATATCAATGCACACGGTACATCTACTCAGCTTAACGAAAAAACGGAAACGAACGCAATCAAACTTGCATTCGGCGAACATGCGTATAAATTAGCTATCAGCTCCAATAAATCCATGATTGGTCACCTTCTCGGTGCTGCCGGCGGTATTGAATGTATTGCTACTGCTCTGACAGTGAAAAACGATATTATTCCGCCTACAATCAACTATGAAACTCCGGATGAAGAATTAGATTTGGATTATGTTCCAAATGTAGCAAGAAAACAGACAGTAAACGTTGCTATGTCCAATTCCTTAGGCTTTGGCGGTCATAATGCGACTATTCTTCTGAAGAAGATTAAATAAGGTCTTGTCAATGGAATTATCACAGGAACGCAAAGCAAAATTATCCGTGCTGGAAAATGCTTTGGGTGTAAAGTTCAATAATATCGCTTTATTAAATCAGGCATTGACGCATACATCATATGCCAATGAATTTAAAGGCGCGATTTCCCATAATGAACGCCTGGAATTTTTGGGCGATGCCGTGTTGGAACTGGCTTCCAGTACGTATTTATTTAAACATTTCCGCCAGATGCCGGAAGGTGAGCTCACGAAGGCAAGAGCTTCCGTCGTATGTGAAACGAGCCTGGCAAAACTGGCAAGAAAACTTCATGTCGGCGATTATCTGCTGCTCGGCAGAGGTGAGCGCATGACCGGCGGAGAAAACCGCCCGTCCATACTCGCGGATGCTTTCGAGTCGATTATCGGCGCTATCTATATGGACCAGGGCTGGAGTACGGCATATGACTACGTATTAAATAAACTGCATGAAGAATTTATCGCTGTAGAACACGGTTACAATCTGAAAGATTATAAAACTATTCTGCAGGAAGTCGTACAGGGAAAAGGCCAGCAGGCGGAATACAAAATGATATCCGAAGAAGGCCCCGATCATGCCAAAGTGTTTGAATTTGCCGTAAAAGTCAATGGCAATATCGACGGTATCGGCAAAGGTACAACAAAAAAAGAAGCGGAACAGCATGCCGCTTGGGAAGCACTCAAAAAATACGGTATAGAAAAATAATGATATAAAATAACAGGAGGAATTTTCTTCCTGTTATTTTTGCATGCACTAGAAAAGAGGCTAATATTATAATGAATGAAATGAAAATCGGCGCTGTCGGCAGGGCGGAAACTGTCGTGAATGAATATAATACAGCCAAAGCGATGAAAAGCGGCGCACTTGATGTGTTTGCCACGCCTTGCATGTGTGCTTTAATGGAGGAAGCAGCCTGCAATGCCGTCAGAGATTATCTTGACAAAGGTATGGGAACGGTCGGCATCAGCCTTAATATTACGCATGACAAGCCGAGCGCTCCGGGCAGTAAAATTACGGCGACAGCAACGCTTACGGCCGTTGAAGGACGAAAACTCGTTTTCGATGTACAGGCACAGGAAAATGACAAAATAATCGGTAAGGGAACACATGAGCGTTTTATTATAGATAACGCAAAATTCATGGCGAAACTGCAGAAATAAAAAAAGAGGTTCTACAATAAATATTGGAGCAAGAAAATTTTCTTTTATCCTAACATTTATTATAGAACCTCTTTATTATGGACTGAGCTTTTTTGTTTTCTATATTGTCAACTCGTGAGGTTTCAAAGTTGACTAGAGCTGTAATATTGCCTATAATATGAACAGAAAAGGCAGGTATATATATGATACAACTTATACAGAATTTGGCTAAATGCGATGAAAAATTTTTCTCTGGCTGGATTTTGGCTCATGCTCGGATTGTACTTGATGGAAAAGCTGTTTTTTATTCTAATAAACTCCTAAGCGCTGCTGAGCGGCGAGCTGTTTTTTCCGTTACAGGGACTGATGAAAATAATATAACGCGGCAAAGTTTGAAAGTTCTGCTGCTTTTACCGAAGGCGACGACAGGAAAAATTTCGTCCAAAGCAGAAATAAAGGGCTCTTTGCTGGATATGCAGAAATTTTCCGTCAGGCAGATAAATGAATACATTGCTTTGTCCGGTGATAAAAATATCATTCATCAGAGAGTAAGACCAATTGTGCCGGGGTTGATGATGGTTTTATATTTATATGATTTTTTCCGTTCGCAAAGTGATTGGGATATACGATTTCTCAATCCGGTGTATGCAGATGATGAAGTCTTTTTTTACCGACAGGATAACGGCGTAAATGCTTACGTTAATAATAAATTGGTTTTGACTATAAAATTTAAAACAGGACAGGTGAATTAAATGTCAACTACTTCTTCCCATAATAAAACGCTGGAGATGACGCGGCTGGCTCTGCTCGTTGCCATGAACTGCGTTTCAGCTTATATCATCATACCGCTTCCGTTTTCGCTGTCGCCGATAGCATTGCAGACGCTAATCGTAAATCTGGTGGGATTTGTGCTTTCGCCGAAACAGGCGTTCATCACCATGCTGATTTACATTTTTGTCGGTCTTGTCGGTGTTCCCGTGTTTACAGGCGGTACGGCCGGTCCGGCGAAGCTTTTCGGCCCGACCGGCGGCTATATTTTCGGTTTTATGGTAGCCGCTGTACTCATTGCCTGGCTTAAAGGCAGTGCGTATAGTTTTAAGCGATTTGCTTTAATCGGTGTCTGCCTCGGTATTCCTGTAATTTATTTTTTCGGTGCCGTGCAGTTAAAACTTTTAACCGATATGAACTGGGAAGCCGTACTTTTGACGGGCGTTCTGCCGTTTATTCCGCTTGATGTCGTGAAATGTCTTGCGGCTGTGGCATTGGCAAGACCGATACTGAAAATAACAGGTGATAGACATGAATGATGTGTATATTTTAGGCGGACTGCGCAGTCATATCGGTATTCGCAACGGAATTTACAGGCATGTTCCAGCGGAAATTCTCGGTGCGCAGGTTTTGAAGCAGGTTACGGCAAAATATAAACTTGACAGTATTGATTATATTATCGGCGGCAACGGTGTCGGAGCCGGCGGTAATATCACCCGTTTAATGGCGCTTGAAGCAGGTATGGATTATTCCGTGCCTGCTTTTACTGTAGATATGCAGTGCTGCAGCGGGCTGGAAAGCATAGCGGCCAGTGCGGACAAAATAAAATCCGGCGGCGCCGATTTGATAATAGCCGGCGGTTTTGAGAGCAGTTCCACGCAGCCGCGGCGCAGTTACAATCCCAATCATCCCGATTACAGAGATGACAGCTATTATTCCAGTGCAAAGTTTATGCCTGCCGTTCACAGGGAGAATATCATGCTGGAAGGGGCAGAACTCACGGCTCTTAAGGAAAACATTTCCAAAGAGGAAATGGATTTGTGGGTGCTGCGCAGTCATGAACTGGCGCTTAAAGCGCATGAAGATAATCTGCTGCGGGATATTATCGTAAGCGTGAATAATTCCCAAAAAGATGAAGGCATTCGTCCGCGCATGAGCCGAAAACTTCTGGACAGAATGCCTAAAGTTCTGCCGAATGGTAAACTGATCACGGCGGCGAACGCCTGTTTAATTAACGACGGTGCGGCATTTGTCGTGCTCTGCTCGGAAAAATATCTGCAAAAACGGCAATTAAAGCCCAAAGCTAAAATCATTACTTCCTGCGCTTGCGGTGTAGAACCGATGTTCAGCCCGAAAGGCGCGGTCGCTGCACTTAATAAATTATTACAGCAGAATAATCTGCAACCAAATGATATTGATGTTTTTGAAGTAAACGAAGCTTTTGCCGTTATTGATGTGCTGTTTGCGCGCAGTTTTGCAGATTGTACTGACCGGTATAATATCTTCGGCGGCGCGCTTGCCTACGGTCATCCTTACGGTGCGTCCGGTGCGATAATAATGCTTCATTTATTAAAAGCACTTGATTTACGCGGCGGAAGAATCGGCTGCGCCACGATTGCCGGCGCCGGCGGGCTGGGCAGCAGTATGCTTATTGAAAGGATTTAGCTATGGATTACTTAAATTTAATTTCCGAACAGAAACAAAATAAAACGGCGATAATCGCAGACGGGCAATCATACACCTACGGCGATTTAGTCAGAAAAGCCGCTGACATCCGCTGTAGAATAAATAAAGCAGAAAAGTATATTTTTATCCGTGAGGAAAAAATCATTGACCAGCTGATACTGTTTCTGGCGTACAGCGGAACGGACTGCAAACCGATAATCGCCACTGCCGCCAGCAAAAATCAGCAATTTACAGTCGAAGAAATTCCGCCGTCTGCCTGCATGGGCGTAATGACCTCCGGTTCTACCGGCAAAAGCAAGTTATTCTGGCGCAGCTATTACAGCTGGGCAGATTTTTTCCCGCTGCAAAATAGAGTCTTCGGTATTGATGAACAAACGGTGATTTTCTGTCAGGGAAGCCTTGCTTTCACGGGCAATCTCAATATTTATCTGGGAGTTTTCGCCGCCGGCGGAACGGTTGTCGCTACAGAAAAATTTCGTCCCAAATACTGGCTCGATTTAATGCTGAAATACAATGTAAACGCCATATATCTGATACCGACTAAACTACTGCTTTTACTGAAGTTTTCCTCCATGCCGAATTCGAGCATAAAACAGATTGTATCCGGCTCACAGAATATGGATAAAAGCGACGCCCTAAAACTCAAGCGGCTTTTTCCCGACTGCATTATCACTTTGTATTACGGCGCCAGTGAGCTGAATTACATCACCTATATCAAAGATACGGAAATGACTGATGACAGAACCGTTGTCGGCAAGCCATTCGCCAATGTGAAAATCACAATCAGGAATGAGGAGATATTTATAGACACGCCGTACCATGTGGAAGGCGTTACGCTTCCTTTTTCCTTAAAAGACAGGGGTTATATTGATGATGAGGGCAGTCTGCATTTTCTCGGACGTAAGGATGATATCTGCAATATAAACGGATTGAAGATTTCCTTAAATAAAGTGGAAAATGCACTGAGGAAAATACTGGATATAGATGAAGCGGCACTGCTGCCGTTTAGACAAAACGACAGTGATGTTTTGTGCGCTTTTATTCCCGGCTCGGAAAAACAAAATAAGACGGCATTAATCCGTGAGCTCAGAACGTATCTGAACGATTTTGAAATACCGAAGTATTTTATTTATCTAAAATCCCTGCCGAAAAACGAGAGCGGCAAAATTGATAAATTTAAACTGTACAGTATGATAGAGCAAAACGAAGATAGTATTAAAAATATATACTTTAAGTGAAAAAATTCAGTATAATCAATTTATCAATACTTGCTTATAAGGATTTTATATTTAAATTCAATAAAGATTAAATGAAATTTATGTAAATATGTAAACTTTTTCCTTGACTACAAATTCGATAAGAGGTACAATTAAAACACTATCAATTAGGGAGATGTAATTTATGGTTAAATTTGTAGAAGCTAAAACATTGAAAGAAAAAGTAGATGTTTCCACTATCGGTTTCGGTACACATTTTACTGATTATATGTTTGAAATGACTTATGACGAAGGTCAGGGCTGGCACGATGCCCAAATCGTTCCGTATGAAGATATAAAAGTAAGCCCGGCAAATGCTACACTTCACTATGGTCAGGCTATTTTTGAAGGTATGAAAGCATTCCGTCAGGGTAAAGATGTCGTTATTTTCCGCACGAAAGACCATTTGAACCGTTTGAACAATTCTGCTCGTATCCTGGATATTCCGCCGATTGATGTTGATTTCGTATATGATGCACTGCATCAGCTGATTACTATTGAAAAAGACTGGGTTCCGGCGCAAAGAGGTCAGAGCTTGTACATACGCCCGTTCATTTTTGCCGATGACCCGTATCTTGGTGTAAATGTATCCAAAAAATACAAATTCTACATCATTCTCTCTCCTGTTGCCGCTTATTATGCGCACGGTTTCGCTCCGGTAAAAATCATGGTGGAAGACCATTATGTCCGTGCAACGCAGGGCGGTCTCGGCGAAGCTAAAACTCCGGCAAACTATGCAGCCAGCCTGCATGCAGGTTTGGAAGCGCATAAACACGGTTATGACCAGGTACTCTGGCTCGACGGTGTTCAGCATAAATATATCGGCGAAGTCGGCTCCATGAACATTCTGTTCAAAATCGACGGCAAAATCGTAACTCCGGCGCTCGACGGTACTATTTTAAGCGGTATCACGAGAAGAACTGTTCTTGCCGTAGCGAAAGACTGGGGCATGGAAGTGGAAGAACGCGCCATCTCCATTGATGAACTCGTAGAAGATTACAAAAACGGCAAACTGGAAGAAGTATTCGGTTCCGGTACGGCTGCCGTAATTTCTCCTGTCGGCGTGCTCGGCTACAAAGGCAAAGATATGGTTATCGGCGACGGTAAAGTAGGTCCGTTCTCTCAGAAAATGTTCGATTACATTACAGGCTTGCAGAGCGGTCTGGAAAAAGACGTTCACGGCTTTATCGATAAAGTTGCTACAGTAGATTAATTTCGACAAATAGACATTTAAGTAAATAAAATAGCTTTTCGCTACAGTGTATTTTGTAACGAAAAGCTATTTTTATGTTAAGGCGTTCTCTTTTTATTTTCTTGCTGATATAGTATAATGAAAACTCTATTGTTTAGACAAAAACGCGGTCTAAATGATATAATAATGAAAGAATTTGTTAAAAGCTTTGTAATGACAATATATTTTTGTTAAAATATATATATTTGAGAGCTAAATATATTGATAAGGAGGCTATTACTGTGCCTGTTAAAATAACTATGGAGGATTTGAAGCGCAAGCTTGCAGGTCCGCAGTATAAACTGACACCGCAGCGCAAGACGGTTTTGCAGATTTTCATAGACAGACCGGGACAGCATCTCAGCGCGGAAGACGTGCATTTCATTTTAAAAGAAAATAAATTTGAAATCGGTCTGGCTACGGTATATCGCAGCCTGGAACTGTTAACGGAACTGAATATTTTAAATTCGCTTGATTTCGGCGACGGCTGCCGCCGCTATGAGCTGAATGAAGCAAGCCCGAATGAACATCAGCACCACCATTTAATTTGCGTGGAATGCGGCAAGGTAATGGAATTTACGGATGACCTTTTGGGCGATTTGGAAGAAAAAATCGCCGACAAATGCGAGTTTCAGATTATCGACCATCAGCTGAAATTCTTCGGTTACTGTAAGGAATGTCAGAAAAAGCGTGAAGGTAAATCGTGATAGTTAAATCTTTCTATTTGAACAGCACACGTGAGATTATTGTAAAGATAGTCAAGGAAATACTCGTGCTGTTTAAAGTCAATATAGACGAAAATAATGACTGCGCCGATTATGACAGGCTGGAAATCGTCAATGACGTATCGGAAGATAATAGATGCGTCAAGACGGTTTTGTCGCTGCATAAGGGCGATGCAGCGGTTTCGTTCCGGCGCATTGGATTTCTGCATGCGGATGAAAGTTTGAAAGCGGGTATTAACCGCCTGATAAAATTGAATTTATACCATATTTTCTGCGAAGATTTGCAGATGAAAACCGCACCGTGGGGCATACTGCACGGTGTAAGGCCGACGAAAATCGTGCACCGCTTTATGGAAAACGGCTTGAACCGCGCGGAATTAATCGCCCGTCTGAAAAACGACTATGAGGTAACGCAGCCGAAAGCTGAACTGATTACGGATATAGCGTATCTGCAACTGCCGTTTCTGGCAAAAGCGGCTGACCCGCGTCTTATAAGCGTATACGTAGGCATACCGTTCTGTCCGTCGCGCTGCCTGTACTGCTCATTTCCGTCCAGCATATTGCCGAGCCGCGACATTACGGCGCAATACTTGAAAACACTCACGTATGAAATAGGCAGAATAAAAGCGCTGATTGACGAGTACGATTTCAAGGTACAGAGCATTTACGTGGGCGGCGGCACGCCGACCAGTCTCAGTGAAAATGATTTTGATGATTTATTGGCACTCGTCGCCAAAACTTTTAAAGGCGATTGTTTAGAGGAATTCACCGTAGAAGCTGGCAGACCGGATTCGATAAATCTGGCGAAGGCGAAATCCATCGTAAAATACGGCGCTGACAGGGTGAGCGTCAATCCGCAGACGATGCAGGACAGAACACTCCGTCTAATCGGACGCAGACATTGCGCCGCTGACATTATCCGTGCATTTAAGGATGTGCGTCAGGCAGGAATTAATCATATCAACACCGATTTGATAATCGGTCTGCCGGGAGAAAACGAAAACGATGCGCGTGATACGATTGACAAGGTTATTGATTTGCGGCCGGATGATATTACGCTCCATGCGCTCGCTTTGAAAAAAGGCTCCGAGCTGAAACTCATTAAAGACGATATCGTGCTGCCGGATGATGATACGGTGCAGAACATGGCGGCGATAATGACGAAAGGTGTTGCCGACTACGGGCTTATCCCGTATTATATCTACCGTCAGGGCTACATGAGCGGTCAGCTGGAAAATGTGGGCTACAGCAAAAAAGGCAGTGAGGGTATCTACAATATCCAGATTATGGGCGAGCGGCAGACGATTTTGGGCGTCGGTGGTGCGGCCACCAGCAAGATAACGTATCCGGGCAAAAGATTGCAGACTTCGTTCAATGCGAAGGACTTGCACACTTATTTAAACAGTATAGATAAATATATCGACCGTCGGGCTTTATTATTGAAAGAAACGTACGGCGGTTAATTTGAGGTGATTTTTTTATGTTGACAAAGGCTCCTCGCGGAACCCGCGACATACTCCCTGATAAAGTCGGCAACTGGCTTTATCTGGAAAATTTAATCAGAAAATTATGCGGTCAATTCGGCTACCGTGAAATCAGAACGCCGATATTTGAACATACGGAACTGTTCCAGCGCGGCATAGGCGAAACGACCGACGTGGTGGAAAAGGAAATGTACACATTCACGGACCGAGGCAACAGAAGCATTACGCTCCGTCCGGAAAATACGGCTGCAGCTGTGCGTTCCTATTTGGAAAATAAACTGTATGCCGATACGAATTTGTGCAAACTGTTCTATATCGGCTCCATGTTCCGATATGACCGTCCGCAGGCGGGCCGTTACCGCGAGTTTCATCAGTTCGGCGTGGAAGCGCTCGGCGAAGCCAATCCGGCGGTGGATGCGGAAATCATTTCGCTGGCCGTGCAGTTTTTGCAGGATTTAGGATTAAAGGATATCAAATTACTGCTGAACTCCGTAGGCTGCCCGAAATGCCGTCCGGTTTACCGTCAGAAATTGCAGGAATTCTTCCGTCCGGTAATCGGTGAAATGTGTGAAGACTGTCAGTCGCGCTACGACCGAAATCCGATGCGTCTTTTGGACTGCAAAAATGAAAAATGCAAAAAGCTGGCGGAAAATGCACCGGCGATTACAGACTGTCTGTGCGATGAATGTAATGAGCATTTCCATAAAGTGCAGGATTTTCTGACAGCAGCCGGTATCGAGTTTGAACTTGACCCGAGCCTCGTGCGCGGTCTCGATTATTATACGAAAACGGCGTTTGAACTGAAATACATTCCGCTCGGCGCACAAAGTGCCGTACTCGGCGGCGGCCGCTATGACGGTCTGATTGAGGAATGCGGCGGCAAGCCGACTCCTGCCGTAGGATTTGCCACAGGGCTGGAACGTGTGCTGCTCGCGCTGGAAATGCAGAATTTGCTGCCGGAAACGGTATACGATACGGATGTTTTCATCGTAGCACTCGGCGACGGCGTACAGGCGAAAGCTTTTGAAATATTGACGACTCTGCGCAAAGCGGGCTTTAAAGCGGCTATGGATTACGCCGGACGCAGCATGAAAGCGCAGATGAAGCAGGCCAACAAGGCAAATGCAAAAATTGCTGTTATTTTGGGTGAAAATGAGTTACAATCAAATAGTGCTGTTGTAAAGGATATGGCAGACAGCACGCAGGAAACTGTTTCGCTGGAAGCGCTGCTTGATACACTCAAGGAAAAATGCTCTAAATAAACAGTCTTTCTCTTGCAAACAAGGGATTAATATCTAAACAAATAATTATTGAGGTGGAATTTTACAAATGGAAACAATGGAAGGTATGAAAAGAACGCACCATTGTGGTGAGCTTCGTGCTCAGAATGAAGGTCAGGAAGTTGTAGTATGCGGCTGGGTATCGCACCGCCGTGACCATGGTGGACTTATTTTTATTGATTTACGCGACAGAAGCGGTCTGGTACAGCTCGTTTTTGCTGAAGATAAAATCGGTGCAGACCAGTTCCCGAAAGCAGAATCACTGCGCTCCGAATTCGTAGTTGCTGTACGCGGTAAAGTCTGCCTGCGCGATAAAGAAACAATCAACCCGAATATGGAAACGGGCGAAATTGAAATTTACGCTGAAGAACTGCGCATTTTAAATAAAGCGATGACGCCGCCGTTTTACATTCAGGACGGTGTCGACGTTGATGAAAACGTACGCTTGAAATACCGTTATCTCGATTTGCGCCGTCCGGAAATGCAGAAAAATATCATGCTGCGCCACCGCGTAGCAAAATTAATGCGCGATTATATGGACAAACACGGTTTTCTGGAAATTGAAACACCGATGCTCACGAAAAGCACGCCGGAAGGTGCGCGCGATTATCTCGTTCCGAGCCGCGTAAATCCGGGCAAATTCTACGCTCTGCCGCAGTCTCCGCAGATTTTCAAACAGCTTTTAATGGTTGCAGGCTATGAAAAATACTTCCAGATTGTACGCTGCTTCCGTGATGAAGATTTGCGCGCCGACCGCCAGCCGGAATTTACTCAGCTCGATATTGAAATGTCCTTCGTTGACCAGGAATATATCCTGACGCTGATGGAAGGCTTGATGCAGACGATTTTTGAAACTATCGGCGAAAAAGTACAGGCTCCGTTTCTCCGCATGACTTGGGACGAAGCAATGGAAAGATACGGCTCCGATAAACCGGATATCCGTTTCGGCATGGAACTTATGGATATCTCTGAATACGTAAAAGGCTCCGATTTCAAAGTGTTCAAATCCGTTCTCGATAACGGCGGACAGGTAAAAGTCATCAAAGTTGACGGCTATGCCAACATTCCGCGCCGCGAACTGGACGGCCTTGTAGAATATGCGCAGAGATACGGCGCTAAGGGTCTTGCCTGGATTCAATACACGGAAAAAGAAATCAAATCTCCGTTCAAAAAATTCTACAGCGAAGAAACATTCCAGCAGATTAAAGAAGCAACAAATGCTAAAACGGGCGACCTGCTGCTCGTAGTTGCGGACAAACCGCTCGTAGTAGCACAAGCTCTCGGCGAACTGCGTCTGGAAATGGGTCGCCGCCGCGGTCTTATTAACGAAAACGAATACAAATTCCTCTGGGTTGTTGACTTCCCGATGTTTGAATACGATGAAGAAAACAAACGCTGGAAAGCTATGCACCATCCGTTCACCGCTCCGCGCGATGAAGATGTGCAGTATCTGCTCTCCGACCCGGGCCGCGTAAAAGCGAAAGCGTACGATATGGTCTTAAACGGCGTCGAAGTCGGCGGCGGCAGCCTGCGTATCTATAACAGCGATACACAGGAAAAAGTATTTGAAGCAATTGGTCTTACGCCGGAAGAAGCGCATGAAAAATTCGGCTTCATGCTTGATGCGTTCAAGTACGGCACTCCTCCGCACGGCGGACTTGCTTTCGGTCTTGACCGTTTAATCATGCTCATGGCAAAACGCGCTTCCATCCGCGACGTTATTCCGTTCCCGAAAACACAGAGCGCAAGCTGCCTGATGACACAGGCTCCGTCCGAAGTAGACGCAAAACAGCTGCGTGAACTTTCCATCCGCACAGCCGTTGCTGCTAAGAAGAAACCGGAAAGTAAATAACAGATTTCATAATAAAAAAGATTCTATAATAAATGTTGGGGTAAGAGAAAATTCTCTTACTTCAACATTTATTTTTTTGCCCCCAAAAGCACAAATCCATTTTTTTGCTAAAATATAGTCACCATAACAATATAATTTGTCTCAAATAGAGAAAAAGGATAGACATAAGTATGTCTATCCTTTACCCCAACATTTGACAAAGAACCCACAAAATTGCAGTGAGCTTTCTTTCAATATTTCAATATATTATTATCACGGATAAAACGGCCAGAAAAACGGAATTACGATACAGCAGACAATAAGTGAAACGAACACGAGCGGTACGCCGACTTTTACGTAATCCATAAATTTAAAGCGCCCCGGCACGAGTATCAATGTATTCGGCGGAGTCGCCACCGGTGTCGTGAATGCGCACGATGCCGCAATGCCGATTGCCATGAGCACAGGATACGGCGACGCTCCGATGGACTGCGCAATAGATATGCCGATTGGTGCAAGCAGCGCCGCAGCCGCCGTATTGGACATGAACTGCGTAAGCCCGCACGAGAGAATAAACATCGCCACAACGATAATCATCGGCGAAGGATTATCGCCCATAAGACTGACGACAAAATCGGCAATCAGTTTGCCTGCACCCGATTTGTCCATTGCTTCCGCCAGCGGCAGCATTCCGGCAAACAGGAAAATCGTTACCCAGTCAATGCCGCGATATGCCTGCTTTTCCGTAAGACAGCCCGTGAGTACGCACGCCAGCGCTCCGATTACCGCCACCATGTGCATAGGTGCGCCGATAGAGCCTTCAAAAGCCATGCCGAAAACTACGGCAATCAAAATTGCCGCACAGATTATCATCTTTTTGTAATCCTTCGGCTTATCGTCGGCTTCTTCCTCGATTTTATCGATATGACCTGCCGGACAGAGCTTTTTGCCGATTGTCAGCATGTAAATTATACCAGCAACGGACAGCGGAATACCGATAAAAGCAAATTCAAAAAAGCCGAACGGCTCAAGCCCCGAAGCCTGGAGCGTCGCGCTCATCAAAATATTCGGCGGCGTACCAATCATGGTGATAGTGCCACCCACGTTCGCCGCAATCGCCAACGCCATGAGCTGGCGCGCTACAGGAATTTTTGCAGCGGCGCAGATTTGAATTACGACCGGCATAAGGCAGGCGACCGTCGCCGTATTGGACGATATGGACGACAGAGCGACCGTGATTATCATCAATGCCCCCATCAGCTTATTCTCATCAGTACCCGCGCTTTTTACGACTCTGATACCGATTTGCTGGGCCAGCCCCGTCTGGAACATTGCCGCGCCGATTACAAACATACCGGCAAATAAAACCACTGTTGAATTGGACAGACCGGAAAATACCTGCGACGGCGTAAGTACGCCCAAAAGTCCCAAAGCGATAGAAGCGCCCATCGCCGTTACTGCCAACGGAATTATCTCCGTCGCGAAGAAAAAAGCCGCCACAGCCAGAACACCCAATGTTATTAATGCAGAATCCACAAATTCCTCTCCTTTATAAAATTATAAAATTTTAAATTCGTGCTCGAAGCTGTTTCAGCGTATTTTCCAATTTCTCTTCCAATTTCAGTCTTAAGTCCTTCAGCTCCGAGGAGTCAAATTCATACGTTATTTCCGGAATGCGGTGAATTTTGGCTTCACCGAAAAATTCATCGCGGAAAACATTATAATAAATGATAAAATTACTTTGCGCTGCAAAATCGCAGTAATCAATAATAATATACGAACCGTTGATTACTTTCACCGGCTCGCGCGGATTTATAAACAGACGAAATCCGCAGATTTCCTGCGACAGTTTGTCAATATAATCCCACTGCATGATTTTTTTTTCTTTAATAATAATGCTCATATGGTCTTCATTAAATGAAGATATATCGCCGAGAAGATTGTCAAAACGCTCCCGCAGAATTTTCTCCAGCTGCGCTAAATCAGCGGAAATATATTCTATAGCGCAAAACTGGGTAAGCCCGATTGTAATCATCAGCTTGTATTCCTTCGTTTCTTCATGGTAATAAATCATTACACTGCGCTTTAAATCTTCATTTTCATAGCTGTATATCTGAAAAGTGTCGCCTTCTTCCCGCATGAGCATTTTCAGCCGGAAATTCTTTTCTATCGGCGATAACTGATTTAAATAAGCCCAAGCCGAAACTTCAGCTTGGACTTTTTCTAACTGCTCTTTTTTCATGGAAATTATTTACCGGTACGGCCGCGTTTCGTCATCGGCACACCATTTTTACACAGCGGGCAATCTTCCGGTTTATAGGTCGTTACGTCAAGATGCAGCAGGGCATGAGCCGGTACATCTTCAAACGTAGCTTTGCCGCCGCTGCGGTCTACTAAAAGACCTACGCCGACAGGAATTGCACCTTCCGCTTTCACCACGTCGATGACTTCACGCACAGAGCCGCCCGTCGTAACGATATCTTCCACGATAGCCACGCGTTCGCCCGGTTTTAAGCTGAAACCGCGGCGGAATGTCATTTTTCCGTCCACGCGTTCCGTGAAAATAGCTCTCGTGCCGAGCGCCTTGCCCACTTCATGCGCCAGCAGAATGCCACCCGTCATCGGTCCTACAACCGTATCGATGTTTTTATCGGCAAAGTATTCAGCCAATGCCTTGCAGAGCTGTTCCGTGTATTTCGGCTGCTGCAATACGTTGAATTTTTCCACGTACATCGGGCTGTGCAGACCGGATGTCAAGAGAAAATGGCCTTCCATGATTGCATTCGTTTTAATTAATAAATCTTTTACTTCCTGTTCCGTCATTTAATTGCACTCTCCATTTCTTTCAGTATATTTTCGGCGGCTTCCACCGGATTTTGCGCCGCCCGTATCGGTCTGCCTACGACAAGATGCGTCGCTCCGTCGGCAAGCGCCTTTGCCGGAGTGGCGATACGGCTCTGGTCATCAACGGAAGCACCGGCAGGACGCACGCCCGGCGTGATAATCAGAAAATCCTCGCCGCACGCTTCGCGAATGAATTTCGCCTCCTGCGGCGAAGCCACCACACCGTCAAGACCGGCCTGCTTCGTCAGTTTGGCCAGACGGATTACCTGGTCTTTGATGGAAACGCTTTGACCGAGCCCTTTCCAATCCTCTTCATTGATACTCGTGAGAATTGTCACTGCAATGATTTTCGGCGGTTCAATGCCCATTTTCGCCGCTTCGGCACGCACAGCGTCAACAGCCGTTTTCATCATTGTATATCCGCCGGAAGCATGTACATTCATGATATCCACACCCTGATACAAAAGCGAGCACAGCCCCTGCGCCACCGTATTGGGAATATCATGCAGCTTTAAATCCAAGAATATTTTTTTATCGCGCTTTTTCAGCTCTTCTATAATCGAAGAACCGACCCGATAGAACAGCTCCATGCCGACTTTGTAAAACGACACGCTGTCGCCCAGTCTGTCTACAAGCGCCAGTGCGTCTTCCTTCGTATGGAAATCAAGCGCAACGATTAATTTGTCTTTTACCATAAAAATACCTCGCCTATATTTTTACAAAACTTACGCCGACAAGAAAATCCCATCGGCGTAAAATCTAAATCATATTAAGCCAGTTCGTCACCGCGTCCGATATAATCCTGCAATGCTAAGGAATATACGAGACGGCGTTCGCGAATGAAGCTCAGAACGCGCAGTACTTCCCAAGCCGTATCGAGGGAAGTGAGGCAGGCAATGCCGTGTTCAACGGTTGCACGACGAATTCTGAAACCGTCTTTGGCAAATTTCTGTCCCGGTGTCTGCGTCGTAATAACCATGTTGATACCGCCGGCTTTAATCATTTTAATGATGTCGCTGCTGCGGTCGCTCTTCACGTTCTGGCCGCGTTCATGCACTTTATACACGATAGATGCATCAACGCCCACTTCTTTCAACGCTTTTGCCGTACCTTCCGTTGCGGCGATTTTAAAGCCGAGGTCAGCAAACGCGCGGCCGAGCTGTTTCATTTCCTCTTTATCCTTGTTGGCTACGGTGAAGAGGATTGTACCTTCCTTCGGTATGTTCATGCCTGCACCCGTAATCGCTTTATACAGTGCACGGGCATAATGATAGTCGATACCCATGACTTCACCGGTCGATTTCATTTCAGGTCCGAGCGAAATATCGACATCCTGCATTTTGGCAAAGGAGAATACAGGAGCTTTGAGAGCAACGTACGGTTTCGGTTCGATTAAACCGGATTTGAAGCCGAAGTCTTTGGCAAGGCTCTGACCGAGCGCCACGCGCGTTGCCAGTTCCACCATATTGATATCCGTTACTTTGCTGAGGAACGGCACCGTACGGCTGGAGCGCGGATTTACTTCGATTACATATACATTATCATTTACGACAACGTACTGAATGTTGAGCAGACCTTTTACGTTGAGGTTCAAGCCGAGTCGTTTCGTGTAGTCGATAATCGTGAAGATTACTTTGGACGAAAGCGTCTGCGGCGGATATACGGCGATACTGTCGCCGGAATGAACGCCGGCACGTTCGATATGTTCCATGATACCCGGAATTACGACCGTTTCACCGTCAGCGATAGCATCGACTTCCACTTCCGTACCCTGCATATAGTGGTCGATGAGTACCGGATGGTCCGGTGTAACTTTTACGGCACGGTTCATATAATCGCGCAATTCGTTTTCATTATAGACGATTTCCATAGCGCGGCCGCCGAGTACGTACGACGGACGAACCATCGACGGATAGCCGATTTTTTCCGCTGCTTTTACAGCATCTTCCACATTCGTTACGCTTGCACCCTGCGGTCTAGCAATATTGGTCTGTTCGAGCACTTCGTCGAAACGTTCGCGGTCTTCAGCGCGGTCGATATCGTCAACGGATGTGCCGAATACTTTTACGCCTGCGGCTTTCAAAGAAGCGGCAAGGTTTATCGCCGTCTGTCCGCCGAACTGTACGATAACGCCGTCCGGCTGTTCTTTATCAATAATGTTCAAAACGTCTTCCGTTGTGAGCGGTTCAAAATAGAGGCGGTCGGAAATGTCAAAGTCCGTACTTACCGTTTCCGGATTGTTGTTGATGATAATCGCTTCAATGCCCATTTTGCGCAGCGCCCATACAGAATGAACGGAGCAGTAGTCGAATTCCACGCCCTGACCGATACGGATAGGACCGGAGCCGAGTACGATTACTTTGCGTCTGCTTGTTACCTGCACTTCATCTTCCTGTGCATGGAAAGTGGAGTAGTAGTACGGTGTAGCCGCTTCAAATTCGGCTGCGCACGTATCAACCATTTTATAGCACGGCAGAAGGTTCATTGCTTTGCGCATGTTGCGTACTTCGTTCATATCCTTGCCGACGATTTCGCCGATGGAGCGGTCAGCCAGCCCGTAACGTTTAGCACGGCGCAGATTTTCCTCCGTCAGGCCTTCCTTCATCAGCAGAAGTTCCGTATCGGTGATATTTTTGATTTTGCGCAGGAACCATTTATCTATTTTCGTGATTGCATTAACTTCATCAATTGTAGCAATGCCGCGGCGGAATGCTTCGGCAATGATGAATAAACGTTCGTCGTTGATACGGGAAAGATGATTTTTAACTTCTTCATCGCTCCAACTGTCAACTTTTTCAAGATGCAGGCGGTTTACACCGATTTCCAGCGAGCGGACAGCTTTTAAAAGCGCACCTTCGAAATTGCGGTCAATGGACATAACTTCGCCCGTTGCCTTCATCTGCGTACCGAGCGTACGGTCGGCAAAGACGAATTTATCAAACGGCCAGCGCGGGAATTTAACTACGCAGTAGTCAAGCGACGGTTCAAAGCAGGCTTTCGTCTTCTTCGTAACGGCGTTCGTGATTTCATCGAGCGTATAACCGATGGCGATTTTCGCGGAAACTTTGGCAATCGGGTAACCGGTCGCTTTCGATGCGAGCGCACTGGAACGGCTTACACGCGGATTTACCTCGATTACGTAATACTGGTTTGTTTTCGTATCGAGTGCAAACTGCGCATTGCAGCCGCCTTCGATGCCAAGTTCGCGGATAATGCGCAGCGAAGCGCTTCTGAGCATCTGATATTCATGGTCGGTCAAAGTCTGAGACGGCGCTACAACGATACTGTCACCCGTATGCACGCCGACAGGGTCGAGGTTTTCCATGTTGCAGACTACAATGCAGTTATCGTTGGCATCGCGCATAACTTCGTATTCGATTTCCTTCCAACCGGCAACGCTGCGTTCGATGAGCACCTGACCAATCATACTGTATTTCAGACCGCGGATAACGATTTCAATGAGTTCTTCTTCATTTTCCGCAATACCGCCGCCTGTACCGCCGAGCGTATAAGCAGGACGCACGATAATCGGGTAGCCGATGGCATTGGCAAATTCCACAGCGGAAGCCACGTCGTCAACAATGGTGCTTTCCGGTATCGGTTCGCCGATTTTCTGCATTGTTTCCTTGAACAGTTCACGGTCTTCCGCCCGTTCAATCGCTTCCAGCGAAGTACCGAGCAGTTCCACATTGTATTTATCGAGAATACCGGCTTCCGACAGTTTAACGGCAAGATTTAAGCCTGCCTGACCGCCGAGCGTGGCAAGCAATCCGTCCGGACGTTCCTTGGACAAGATTTCATCGAGAAATTCCACCGTTAACGGTTCGATATATACACGGTCGGCAATGTCCTTATCCGTCATGATGGTAGCAGGATTGCTGTTCACGAGCACTACTTCAAGGCCTTCTTCTTTCAGTGCGCGGCAAGCCTGTGTTCCGGCGTAGTCGAATTCCGCCGCCTGACCGATAATAATAGGACCGGAGCCGATAACCATTACTTTTTTCAGATTTTGTTTCTTTGGCACTTAATTATTCCCCTTTCTGAAGCATTGCCCAAAATTGGTCAAATAAATATCTGTTGTCATCAGGACCAGGCGATGCTTCCGGATGATACTGTACGGAAAAAATCGGCAGCTCCGTATGGCGGATGCCTTCCACCGTATCATCGTTTACCGCTCTGTGCGTAACTTCCAGCGGCAATCCTTCCAGCGATTTTTCATCTACGGCGTAGCCGTGGTTCTGCGAAGTGATATGCACTCTGCCGGTCAGAAGATTTTTAACCGGCTGATTGGAACCGCGATGACCGAATTTCAGTTTATACGTATCGGCACCGAATGCCAAAGATAATAACTGATGACCGAGACAGATACCGAATGTCGGTTTTTTGCCTGCAATTTCACGCACCACATCAATGATTTCCGGCAAATCCTTCGGGTCGCCAGGGCCGTTGGATAGGAAAATACCGTCCGGATTTAAAGCCATGATTTCTTCCGCCTTCGTATAAGCAGGTACAATCGTCAAATCACAGCCGATTTCATGCAGGGAATTTAAAATATGCTGTTTAATGCCGAAATCCATAACGACAACATGCGGACCGCCGGCATTTTCCATGCGGTACGTTTCCGGCGTCGTAACGATTTTCACCACATCACGCGGAATTTCGTTCTGCATTAAAGCGTCGATTTGCTCCTGCGGCGTTCCTTCCGGCACAAGCACGCCCTTCATCGCACCGAGTGAGCGGATATGGCGCGTAACGGCGCGCGTATCTACATTATATAAGCACGGAATATCCTGCGCTTTCAGGAAATCCGTAAGTTCTTCCTCTTTCTGCCAGTTGCTGCCGATATCGCACAGCTCACCTACGATAAAGCCGTTGAAAAAGCATTTGCGCGACTGATTGAATTTTTTCGCTGCGCCGTAGTTGCCGATAAGCGGATAAGTCAGCGTTACAATCTGACTGCAATAAGACGGGTCAGTCAGAATTTCCTGATAGCCGGTCATACCGGTATTGAACACAACTTCACCGAGAACAGGTCTTTCATCCAGCATATCGCCGTAAAAAACTGCTCCGTCTTCTAAGATTAACTTCCCTTTCAAAAGAGCACCTCCAAATTATTAAGCCAAAACTTCGCCGTCATTCATTACGATTTCGCCGTCAACTATGGTCATAACGGCCTTACCTTTCAATTTGCGGCCGACGAACGGGCTGTGTGAACCTTTCGTGTAGAATTTATCCTTGTCCACTGTCCATTCTTTTTCCGTATCGAAAATCGTGATATCGGCTGCAGCGCCTTCTTCCAAAACGCCGCGTTTGCCGCCGAAGAATAATTTACCCGGCATATAGCTCATCTTGCTGACGAGTTTTTCCAGTGTAATTAAATTTTTATGATACAAATCGGTTAAAAGTACGCCAAGTGCCGTTTCCAATCCCGGGAAACCGCTCGGCGCGAATTTATATTCACGGTCTTTTTCTTCCTGTGCATGCGGCGAATGGTCCGTCGCGATAATATCAATCGTATCATCATTGATACCGGCCAGCACAGCTTCAATATCCGCCTGAGAACGCAGCGGCGGATTAACCTTAGTGGACGAATCAATCGGATTTACAAGTTCATCCGTCATGGTCAAATGATGCGGCGTTGCTTCCGCCGTAACTTTTACACCGCGTTTTTTCGCCTGACGCACCATGTCCACGGCATTTTTCGAGCTGATATGGGAGATATGCACCCACGCATCAGCATATTCAGCCAGCAGGATTTCACGCATAACGGCGATATCTTCCGCCACTGTCGGTCTACCCTTCATGCCGAGCATTGCGGAGCGGTGACCTTCATTCATCACGCCTTCAGCGACAAGGCTCGTTTCTTCCGCATGCGACATAATCGCTTTATCGAACGTTCTGAGATAATCCATGGCGTTGAGCATCAGTTTGCAGTTGTTGTCGAAATGACCGTCATCGGAAAAAGCAACGGCGCCTGCCTGAGCCATGTCGCCGACTTCGGCCAATTCCTTGCCTTCCTGCCCTTTTGTGAGCGCACCGATGATTTCAATATGCACGACGCCGACATCTTTCGCCCGCTGTTTGAGCCCGTTTACCAAAACGGCCGTATCGACAACCGGCGTAGTATTCGGCATTGTAGCAACCGTCGTAAATCCGCCCGCTGCCGCAGCTCTCGAACCGGAGGCAAAATCTTCTTTCGCTTCCTGTCCCGGTTCACGCAGATGCGTGTGCATGTCGATAAAGCCAGGAGCAACGATTTTGCCCGCAGCGTCTATTACCTGCGTATCGTCATCATCATTTAAATCCTCGCCGATAACGGCGATTTTTCCGTTTTCTATAAGAACATCACTGACAGCATCAAAATTTTTGCCAGGATTTATAACTCGTCCGCCTTTAATCAGTAATTTCATTGTTTTTACCTCCTGTTAAAGTTAGAGTTAATAAAGCCATGCGAACAGCTACGCCGTTTTGCACCTGGTCCTGAATTGCAGAATTTGCACCGTAGGCAATTTCCGGCGAAATTTCCACGCCTTTATTCATCGGTCCCGGATGAAGCACCAGCACATCATCTTTGGCTAGTGCCAGACGCTCTTTATTCAGACCGAAAATACGGGCGTATTCCCGCAGTGACGGAAACAGACCGGATTTCATGCGTTCCAGCTGAATTCTCAGCACATTAATTACATCCGCATCAGTAATCGCATCTTCTACGCGGTCATGCACGAAAATTCCCGGTTCATCCTGCAAAAAGCGCGGCAGCAGCGTTTTCGGCCCTGCCAAATGAACTTCCATGCCCATTTTGCGCATTCCCCAAATATCGCTGCGCGCCACGCGGCTGTGCAGAATATCGCCGATAACGGCTACTTTCAGTCCGGCAAGTTTTCCCTTATGCTGTCTGATTGTAAATAAATTCAAAAGTCCCTGAGACGGATGAGCATGCGCCCCGTCTCCCGCATTAATGATAACTGGGCTTACAACTTTAGTGGCATATTCAGCTGCACCTTCAGCACTGTGACGCATGATGATTGCGTCCACTCCCATATCTTCCAGTGTCAAAAGCGTATCTCTGAGGCTTTCCCCTTTTACGATACTGCTGGTACTCGAGGTGATGTTCACCACATCCGCGCTCAAATACTTACCGGCAAGCTCAAAAGAAGTACGCGTTCTTGTGCTCGGTTCATAAAATAAAGTTACGACCGATTTACCTCTCAGCGTCGGCAGTTTCTTAATATCACGATGAATGATATTTTTCATTTCTTTTGCTGTGTCCAACACTAAATTGATTTCTTCTGCGGAAAAATATTCCAACCCGAGAATATTCTTGCCACGCAAGGAAACGTTGTTTCTACTCAACATGTTCACTCCTTCGCACTTTAAACGAAACCCAAAAATCAAAAAAGCTTTCCTATGCGAAGGCATAAGAAAGCTAGTGATAGCGCAATATAAAGATATATAGTGCTCCCTTTCAACCTCGCTGGATTTTTTTAAAGGGCTATATTTTTATTACTCAAATACTATCATAAAAATAGTCTGCCTGTCAAATTAAAGATAAAAAAATACTGCCGACATTTCTGCCGACAGTATTTTTGTTTTATACAATTTATTATTTAGCTTCTGCTGTTGCTTTTTCTTCGTCTTTTTCATCGACTTCATCCAAATCCACAACTTTGATATTGCGGTATCTGCTCATGCCGGTACCTGCCGGAATGAGTTTACCGATGATGACATTTTCTTTAAGACCGATAAGCGGGTCAACCTTGCCTTTAATTGCAGCATCTGTGAGAACACGTGTTGTTTCCTGGAAGGAAGCTGCCGACAGGAAGGAATCCGTTGCCAGGGAAGCTTTGGTGATACCGAGCAGTATCGGACGAGCCACAGCCGGCAGTCCGCCGTTTTCGATGGCTTTGGCATTTGCCGATTCGAAGCTGTTGATATCGATATATTCGCCCGGCAGGAAATCCGTATCGCCGGAATCTTCGATTTTAACTTTATGAAGCATCTGGCGGACCATAACTTCAATATGTTTATCGTTGATACCAACACCCTGGGATTTGTATACCTTCTGTACTTCATATACAAGGTAGCGCTGCGTTTCGCCTAAGCCGCAGATACGCAGAATATCGTGCGGATTAACGGAGCCTTCAGTGATTTTGTCACCCGGTTTGATTTTGTCGCCGCTCTTAATCGTGAGACGGGAACCGTACGGAATGAGATATTCTCTCGATTCGCCTTCATCCGGCGTAATCGTTACGACGCGCATTTCATTTTCTTCGGAAACAAGCACCGTTCCTGCAATTTCAGCAATGATTGCATGATGTTTCGGTTTTCTTGCTTCGAACAATTCTTCGACACGCGGCAGACCCTGCGTAATGTCTTCATCACTGGCAACACCGCCGGAGTGGAACGTACGCATTGTAAGCTGTGTACCCGGTTCACCGATGGACTGCGCTGCAATAATGCCGACTGCTTCGCCGACTTCAACTTCTTTTGCCGTAGCCAAATCCTGACCGTAACATTTAATGCAGACACCGAGCTGTGATTTACATGTGAGTACGCTGCGGATTGTAACTTTTTCACGCACTTTGCAGATTGCATCCGCCAGTTTCGGCGTAACCGTTTCATTGAGCGAAGCGATTTTTTCACCTGTAGCCGGGTCGATAATGTCTTCAGCCAGTACACGGCCGACAATGCGGTCTTTCAGCGATTCGATAATAGCCGAACCTTCTTTTATCGCTTCAACGGCAATACCGCGTACATTGTTGTTGCGGACTTTGACTTCTTTGGCATCGCTATTGAGTACCGCTTCAATATATGCTTCGGTGAGCGGTGTATTAGCCGGAATAATTTCCTTGCCGGTGCTGTCGCATACTGCATCCGTCGTATTTTTGCCGAGCATTTCATGCATCATGGATTTTTTAATTGCCTTGCGAACCTGTTCTTCCGGTGCGCCGAGGGAAATAACTTCCGTAGACATGGAGTTAAGTCCTTCGTAAATAGCGGAACCTTTAAGCACAATTTCGCCTACGCCGTGTTCACCGATTGCGTTGAGTGCCTGTTCATCAAGCGTAGTATCTACAGGATAGAGCACTTCACCCGTTTCCGGATTGATGATGTCCTGAGCCAGAACGCGGCCTTTCAAGCTGTCGCCGAGTTCTTTAATCGCAGCCGACGAGGATGTAGCCAGTCTAGCACGTTCGCGTACAAGATTAATGCCCACAACGTCGCAGTCTTCTTCACGCACAATGACATCTTGTGCCACGTCAACGAGACGGCGGGTGAGGTAACCGGAGTCGGCCGTTCTGAGCGCCGTATCCGCCAGACCTTTACGCGCACCGTGCGAAGAAATAAAGTAATCGGACACAGTAAGACCTTCGCGGAAGTTTGCCTTAATCGGCAAGTCGATGATTTTACCGGACGGGTCAGCCATAAGTCCGCGCATACCGGCGAGCTGACGCATCTGCTGTCTGTTACCGCGGGCACCGGAGTCAGCCATCATGAAGATGTTGTTGAACGTATCCATGTTCGCCATCATGGCATCGGCAACGTCATCCGTCGCATCGCTCCAGAGCTTGATAACTTTCTTATAACGTTCATCTTCCGTGATAAGACCGCGGTTGTAATCGCGTTCAACACGGTTGACGATTTTTTCCGTAGCAGCCAGAATTTCTTTCTTTTCCGGCGGAACGATAATATCTGAAATGGCAACCGTCATACCTGCAAGGCAAGCATAATGGTAACCTAAGTTTTTAACATTGTCGATAACTTCAGCCGTTTTGGAACCGCCGAATGTATCAAAGCATCTGGCAACAAGTTTGCCGAGTTCTTTTTTGCCCGTCTTGAAGCCGAGATACCACTGACCGCTGTTGCCGCCGTGAATAACGGCAACTTTAGCATCACTTGCCAAAATGGCTTTAACGTGCGTACCTTCAACAGCCGTATCGGCAGGAACGAGTTCTTTGCCTTCGCTGTTAACGATAGGTTCAGCCATTTTCTTGCCTTTAAGACTGTTAACGATAGCTTCACGCTGCTCTGGTGTATCCGCTTCCAGCGAAACTTTCGTTACCTGATAGAAATCGCGGATTTCCGGCGGCAGAATTTCATTGAAAATCATACGGCCGAGCGTCGTTTTAACAAGACCGTGACCTTTCATGCGCACCTGAATAAGTGCCTGCAAATGCAGTTCTTTATGCTGATGAGCCAAAATGGCTTCATTAATGCCGGTGAATACTTTGCCTTCACCCTGTGCATGCGGACGGAGAATAGTCAGATAATACGAACCGAGTACCATGTCCTGTGTCGGTACGATAATCGGACCGCCGTCTTTCGGCGCCAGAATATGGTTTGCCGCCAGCATCAAAATACGTGCTTCAGCCTGTGCTTCAGCGGAAAGCGGCAGATGGATAGCCATCTGGTCACCGTCAAAGTCCGCATTGTACGCCGTACATGCCAGAGGATGCAGTTTTAAAGCGCGGCCTTCCGTGAGGACCGGTTCAAATGCCTGAATACCGAGGCGGTGCAGCGTAGGGGCACGGTTCAAGAGTACCGGATGTTCCTTAATAACTTCTTCCAGCACGTCCCAAACTTCCGGACGAACACGTTCTACCATGCGTTTAGCGGATTTGATATTATGTGCCAAACCAGAATTTACGAGTTTTTTCATAACGAATGGTTTGAACAGTTCCAGTGCCATTTCTTTCGGCAGACCGCACTGGTGCAGTTTCAGCTCAGGACCGACAACGATAACGGAACGGCCGGAATAGTCAACACGTTTACCAAGCAGGTTCTGACGGAAACGGCCCTGTTTACCTTTGAGCATATCACTCAGAGATTTAAGCGGACGGTTGCCAGGACCCGTTACGGCACGACCGCGGCGGCCGTTATCGATAAGCGCATCCACAGCTTCCTGCAGCATGCGTTTTTCGTTGCGGACAATAATATCCGGCGCGCCTAAATCGAGCAGGCGTTTTAAACGGTTGTTGCGGTTGATAACGCGGCGGTACAAATCGTTGAGGTCGGAAGTAGCAAAGCGGCCGCCGTCGAGCTGAACCATCGGACGCAGTTCCGGCGGAATAACCGGAACTACATCTAAAATCATCCATGAAGGTTTATTGCCGGATTTGCGGAAAGCTTCCACTACTTCCAGGCGGCGGATGGCGCGGACTTTGCGCTGGCCGCTGGAAGTGCGCAGTTCTTCACGCAGTTCCTTGTTCATCTTGTCAAGGTCAAGCTCTTCCAAAAGCTGTTTTACAGCTTCAGCGCCCATGCCTACTTTGAAACTGCTGCCGTATTTATCGTAGCATTCACGATATTCGTTTTCAGATAAAAGCTGTTTCTTAATAAGAGGCGTATCGCCCGGGTCAAGCACTATATAAGAAGCAAAGTACAATACTTTTTCCAAAGAACGAGGCGAGATATCCAAAATAAGACCCATGCGGCTCGGGATACCTTTAAAATACCAAATATGAGATACCGGAGCAGCAAGTTCTATATGACCCATACGTTCACGACGTACTTTTGCACGAGTTACTTCAACACCGCAACGGTCGCAGATAATGCCTTTATAACGAATACGTTTGTATTTACCGCAGTGGCATTCCCAATCGCGTGTCGGACCAAAAATTCTTTCACAGAACAGACCGTCTCTTTCCGGTTTCAGTGTACGGTAATTGATTGTTTCCGGTTTTTTTACTTCACCGTAAGACCATTCACGTATTTTTTCCGGAGAAGCGAGTCCTATACGCATTGAATCAAAATTGTTTACATCTAACAAGGGGCTGTCACTCCCTTTCTCTAAATTCAGCCTTGTATCTATAATAAGCGTTCAATTTATTTATCTAAATCATCAGCGTTAAATTTATCCAAATCGGCAATAATGTCGCTGTCGTCGATATTGTCGTCGGCGCTGCCGGCATTATCGCTCGTATAATCGTCGTCAACCGTGTTTTCGTTGGAAACTTCATCCGTATTTACTGGCTGGCCGTATGATTCTTTGGCCGCCGTAGCGTCCATACCGAGTTCTTTCGCCGTTTCGTTTACATCGTCTTCCATATCGTTAATCATGATTTCCTGTGCATCTTCGGAGAGCACTTTAATATCAAGACCGATACTCTGCAATTCCTTAATCAAAACTTTGAAGGATTCCGGTACGCCCGGTTCCGGAATATTTTCGCCTTTTACGATTGCTTCATACGTTTTTACACGTCCGACAACATCGTCAGATTTAACTGTCAGGATTTCTTGCAGCGTATATGCTGCACCGTATGCTTCCAATGCCCAAACTTCCATTTCCCCGAAACGCTGACCGCCGAACTGAGCTTTACCGCCGAGCGGCTGCTGCGTTACGAGCGAGTACGGACCGGTGGAGCGCGCATGGATTTTATCATCAACGAGATGATGCAGTTTCAGCATGTACACACAGCCGACAGTAACCGGATTTTCAAACGGTTCGCCGGTACGTCCGTCATACAGGATTGTCTTGCCGTTATCAGAGAAACCGGAGGCTTTCAGCGTTTCAAACACTTCATTACCTTTGGCACCGTCAAATACCGGCGTTGCAATATGGATACCGGCAACATCCGGTTTCGGCATACCGTATTTATCATAATCATAACCGATTTCACGCAGACGCTGTTCAACTGTCGGGTCGCCCGCCTTAATCTGCATACCGAGCTCACGTACAGCCATACCGAGATGTGTTTCCAGTACCTGACCGATGTTCATACGCGACGGCACACCGAGCGGATTGAGCACGATATTTACCGGTGTACCGTCCGGCAGAAACGGCATATCTTCTTCACGCATAACGCGGGATACAACCCCTTTGTTACCGTGACGGCCGGCCATCTTATCGCCGACGGAGATTTTACGTTTCTGGGCGATATATACACGGACGAGCTGGTTTACACCCGGCGGCAGTTCATCATTATTGGCGCGGGTAAAGATTTTTACGTCAACGATACGGCCAGCTTCACCATGCGGTACGCGTAGCGACGTATCGCGCACTTCGCGCGCTTTTTCACCGAAAATAGCACGGAGCAGTCTTTCTTCCGCCGTGAGTTCCGTTTCGCCTTTCGGCGTAACTTTACCGACGAGAATATCACCGGCGCGTACTTCCGCACCGATACGGATAATACCGTCGGCGTCTAAATCGCGCAGTGCATCTTCCGCTACATTCGGAATATCCTGCGTAATTTCTTCCGGTCCGAGTTTCGTATCACGGGCATCGCATTCATATTCTTCAATATGGATGGAAGTGTAAATATCTTCTTTTACCAGTTTTTCGCTGAGCAAGATAGCATCTTCGTAGTTATAGCCTTCCCAAGGCATGTACGCTACGATTACGTTATAGCCGAGCGCCAGTTCGCCGTGGTCTGTTGCCGGACCGTCGGCAATCGGTTCTTTCGCTTCTACATGGTCGCCTTTATAAACAATCGGCACCTGATTTATACATGTTCCCTGGTTGGAGCGCATGTATTTCTGCAATTTATAATGGTCGATTTCACCCGTTTCGTCAGCGCGTACTTCGATGAAATCAGCCGTTACACGGACAACTTCACCGGCATGTTTGGCAAGTATCATAACGCCGGAGTCGCACGCTGCTTTATATTCCATACCTGTGCCGACAAGCGGAGCCTGCGTTCTGAACAGCGGCACAGCCTGACGCTGCATGTTCGCCCCCATGAGTGCGCGGTTCGCGTCGTCGTTTTCAAGGAACGGTATCATCGCTGTAGCAATGGATACAATCTGTTTCGGCGAAACGTCCATGAAATCAACGCTGTCCGCATCGACGAGCATCGTTTCTTCATGCACACGCGCCGTTACGCGGTTAGCTTTGAACCAGTTGTTTTCATCCAGCGGTTCATTGGCCTGAGCGATTACCAAATCGTCTTCTTCATCCGCCGTCAAATAGCGGACATCGTTCGTTACTACTTTATTGACTTTATCGACGCGGCGATACGGCGTTTCCATAAAGCCGAATTCATTGATACGCGCATACGTTGCCAAAGAACCGATAAGACCGATGTTCGGACCTTCCGGCGTTTCAATAGGACACATACGGCCGTAGTGAGAGTTGTGTACGTCACGTACTTCGAACCCTGCGCGTTCACGGCTGAGACCGCCAGGACCGAGTGCGGACAGACGGCGTTTATGCGTAAGTTCACTGAGCGGATTGTTCTGGTCCATGAACTGCGACAGCTGGCTGGAACCGAAGAATTCTTTAATCGCAGCCACTACAGGACGGATGTTCACAAGCGCCTGCGGCGTGATAACATCGTTATCCTGCGTATTCATGCGTTCTCTGATTACGCGTTCCATGCGAGATAAACCGATGCGGAACTGATTTTGCAAAAGTTCGCCCACGGAACGGATACGACGGTTGCCCAAATGGTCGATATCGTCTTTATGTCCATGACCGTCCATCAGGTTAAGCAGATAACTGATGGAGGCAATAATATCATTTATGGTGATTGTACGGTGATGATACGGCAGTGTACGCGAGCAAATCATTTTGATGCGATTATCGCTTTTATCCTTAATATAAACGATTGCCGGTTCATCTTCGCCAAAAATAGCCGCTTCCTGTTCAACCGTGATGTTTTCCACCATGGAAGAGTCGACAATCACGTCGGCAGGAACGATTATTTCGCCTGTTTCCTGGTCTACGAGCGGCTGCGCCAGTTTCTTACCGAGAATACGGCGTTTCCAGCCGAGCTTTTTCGTAAGTTTATAACGGCCGACCGTAGCCAAATCATAGCGTTTCGGGTCGAATAAAAGCTGTTCTAAAAGCTGTTTGGCATTATCTACTGTAGGCGGGTCGCCCGGACGCTGTCTTTTATAGATTTCCACCAACGCTTCATCTTTTGTTACTGTATTGTCACGGTCTATAGTGTTTCTAATGCGTTCATCATTATCAAACAAAGACATAATGGCATCATTCGTGCCGTAACCCAATGCACGGATTAATACCGTTGCCGGCAGTTTACGATTGCGGTCAAGGCGAACGGAAATAACATCGTTTAAATCCGTTTCAAATTCTATCCATGCACCGCGGTTAGGAATAACTGTGGTATTGTACAGTCTTTTACCCGTCGGGTCTATATTTTCACTGTAATAAGCACCCGGTGAACGAACGAGCTGACTTACGATAACACGTTCCGCACCATTGATAATGAATGTACCTGTTTCCGTCATGAGCGGGAAATCGCCCATGAAAACTTCCTGTTCTTTTACTTCGCCAGTATCATTATTAACCAGGCGCACATTGACACGTAAAGGCGCAGCATACGTAACATCACGTTCTTTACATTCATCAATATCATATTTTGGTTTTCCTAAAGAAAAACCTTCAAACGACAGTACAAGATTTCCCGTAAATCCCTGTATAGGAGAAATATCGTGGAAAATTTCCTGCAAGCCTTCCTTCATAAACCAATCATAGGAATTTCTCTGGATATCCAGAAGATGAGGCATATCCATAACCTCTTTGATTTTGGCATAGCTATACCTGGTCCGTTTACCAACTGAGACAGGATTGAACATTAAAATCTTCACCCCTCAAACCGAATTGAAACTAATTGAAATCTGTGAACGACACGCTTTGAAAAAAACATGTTCTGCAGCCGTTAATTGTCTATTAACGTTAAAAAGGCAAGGCGCTTTTTCTTTTTAAAGACCTTGCTTTATATTTGCCGAACATATTTCTTTTTGTACATATCATCCACTCCTAAAAATATATAAAGTCATAGATAAATCTACAACATTAATCAAGGATAGTTACTTGATGACATACTTTTTTACAGGGTTTATGTCAATCCCCAAGGATTATTTTAGCATAACAATCCTGCAAAAAACATATAGTTTTTCGCTTTTGTACAAAGATTTTTCATCTAATCTTCATACGTCTGGTAATAAAAAATTTTACCAAAAAATTTTTTGTTTGTCAACAAAAAAGGACGGTCTAAATAAAAATTCTCAGCCGTCCTTTCGCATAATATCATATAATATCTTATCCATTGTGCTAGTTGATTTTCTAAAGCAGTATAATACTTTATATTCAGTGAGGTTAAGTGCCAACATCGAACGAATATAAAGTATTATACTGCTGATTACAGGCTCGATGTTTTACTAGAACAATCGGTAATATCTTATAAAATTTTTGACAGGAATAATTTCGTACGTTCCTGCTTAGGATTTTCAAAAATTTCCTTCGGCGTGCCTTCTTCGATGATTTTGCCTTCATCGACAAACAGCACACGGTCGCCCACTTCTCTGGCAAAGCCCATTTCGTGCGTAACAACAACCATCGTCATGCCCTGCTGCGCCAGTTTTTTCATAACATCCAATACTTCTGTAACCATTTCCGGGTCAAGAGCGGAGGTCGGTTCGTCAAACAGCATTACTTTCGGCTTCATGGCAAGTGCGCGGGCAATCGCTACACGCTGCTGCTGACCGCCGGAAAGCTGGCTCGGATAAGCGGATGCTTTTTCTTTCAGACCGACGCGCTGCAGTAAATCCATAGCCGTTTCCACTGCTTCGCTTTTAGAAACCTTCAGCACTTTCATCGGTGCCAAAGTGATATTTTCCAAAACGGTCATATGCGGGAACAGATTGAAACGCTGGAAAACCATACCGATATTTTCACGGATTTTATTGATATCTGCATGTTTATCGAGTTTCATATTGTTAACGGTGATATCGCCGCTGGTCGGCTCTTCCAGATAATTCATGCAGCGGAGCAGCGTCGATTTACCGGAACCACTCGGTCCGATGATAACGACCACTTCCTGTTCTTCAACAGAAACATCCACGCCTTTTAATACTTCTATATGACCAAAAGACTTATGCAGATTTTTAATTTCTATCATTGCCATATTATACTTGATACCTTCTTTCCAAATATGCTACGAAGCGGGATATCGAAAGTGTCATCACCAGATAAATGAGCGCAACGCAAATCCAGATTTCCAAAGATGCGTACGTTCTGGCGATAACGAGCTGTCCGCGGCGGGTCAGTTCTTCAAAGCCGATTACCGAAACAAGCGACGAGTCTTTCAGCAGGGCGATAAATTCATTGCCGAGCGGCGGAATTACACGTTTAAATGCTTGCGGAATAATAATATAGCGCATCGTCTGCACCCAGGAAAGACCGAGCGAGCGGCCCGCTTCCATCTGACCATCATCAATGGACTGAATACCTGCTCGGAAAATTTCGGCTACGTATGCGCCGCTGTTAATACTGCAAGCCGTTACAGCCGCTACGAACGGGTTCATTTTTATGCCCGTTATAACAGGCAGGGCGAAATATATCAGGAATATCTGCACCAAGAGCGGCGTGCCGCGCAAAAAGTCTACATAAACAGCCGACAGCCATTTTATTATTTTTATCTTGCTGATGCGTCCGATACCGACGAACAGACCGATGACAATACCGAGAGCCACGCTTAAAACCGTAATCTGTATTGTGAATATAGCCCCTTCTATCAGCAAAGGAAAGGCATTTACAATAATATCAAATCTAAAATCCAAAATTAAATCCTCCTTACCTTCTTGCCTATTACAGAAAAAGGGCACTGAGAAACAGTGCCCTGTCAGGTTGCCACGTCATAAAATCTATTATTTGCCCGGTTTTGTACCAAACCATTTTTCATAGATTTTGTCGTATTCACCATTTTCTTTAAGAGTTTTCAGTGCGTCATTAACTTTCTGCACTAATTCAGTATTGCCTTTCTTCATTGCAAAACCGTATTCTTCAGAAGTTAATCTTTCTTCCAGACGTTTTACGTCCGTAGCACCAGTTTTCTTAATGAAATAATCATTTACCGGAAGGTCATTGATTACTGCATCAACATTGCCGGCTTTAAGTTCCATGAAAGTATCGGCGGAGCTATTTAAAGCTTTTACTTCAGCACCTTCAATTTTCTGTGCTTCAGCCATGCTGGTTGTACCAATCTGTACAGCAATGCGTTTGCCTTTCAAATCAGCGAAGCCTTTAATGTCCTGATTGTCAACAGGAACAACAATTGTCAGACCGGAAGTGTAGTACGGGTCGGAAAAGTCAACCTGTTGTTTACGTGTATCGTTGATTGTCATACCGGAAGCGATAATATCGATATTACCAGATTCCATAGCAGGAATAAGTCCGTCAAAGTTGATGTTCTGAATATCAGCCGTATAACCCATTTCTTTGGCTACAGCGCGGATAAGGTCCATATCGAAGCCCTGATATTCGCTGCTGCCGTTTTCATCCTGGAATTCAAACGGAGCAAAATCCGCATTTACGCCTACGCGCAGAACTTTTTCGCCATCTTCGGAGCCTTTCGCCTGTTCCTGTCCGCCGCAGCCTGCAAACAACGCACTTACGGCAAAAACACACAGAGCGCAAAGCATTAACAATTTTTTACTCATTTATGTCCTACATCCTTTCAATAAAATTATAATCAGCCCTGAGCCGTAAAAAAAGCCCGGACAAATCCGAGCTTCGTTGCCGGTTAGGACAAATTAACGATTAAACGATTATTTATTGCGTCTTGCATTAAAGCAGTCACGGCAATAAACAGGGCGGTCACCTTTCGGTTCAAACGGAACTTGCGTTTCTTTTCCACACTGTGCGCACTGTACAGTGTACATCTGACGCTGCTGTGCTTCGCCACTGCGTTCACGACGTCTTTTATCACGGCATTCATGGCAACGTGCCGGTTCGTTTTCAAATCCTTTTTCAGCGTAGAAAGCCTGTTCGCCTGCACTGAAAATAAACTCTTTACCGCAATCTTTGCATACTAATGTTTTGTCTTGAAACTCCATTAAAAAAACTCCTTAAACGTTCAAATCAATTAAACCACGCCGTTTCATCCAGAAGCACATGTCTATTACGTCAGAACAAAAAAGCTGTTTACTGCTCTTAGTATAAGTGTTTATCGGCTAAAAATCAAGAAAAATTTGCACTAAAATTGTATAAATTTAAAAAAGAATGCTTTTGTTTTACATTTTTATACATAGGTTTTATAAATATTAACGTCATTTGAAAATTGAAAACCCGCTCTATATCTGATATACTAACTAGGTTGATACAATCATCTTACCTTAATAATTATTATAGGAGTTTTTTATTTTGGACAATACTAACGATAAGCACGAAAAAAAACCAGACAATAATATAATTGATACCATAACGCCTGATAATACAAGCAGCGCCGCTTCCGATACGGCAAAAGACAGCGATAAGGATTTCGACCTGCCGGACGCGCCAGAATGGATAAGCCGCAAATGGCAGGAAGAACATTATGAGGAAATTCATTCTCCTGCACCGCGAAAAATATATAAAAAGAAAAAAAATTACAATCGTTTAATAGCGCTTATTATCATTATGCTGATGATTATCGGCGGCTTTATTTATTATTTATGCACAAGCGACAATGAAGATGCCGCTCCCACCGTCGTCAGCCAGCAGTCAAATGCCCTTAATATAATGATAATGGGGGTGGACAGACGCGCTGATGATGTCGGCCGCAGCGACACCTTAATGGTTCTTACATACAATCCCGCTGACAAAAAAGCTTCTTTACTGTCTTTGCCGCGCGATACCCGTGTTCATATCGAAAAAAACGATTATGATAAAATCAATCATGCCTATGCCTACGGCGGACACGAACTGACGCAGAAAACAGTGGAAGCTTTTTTAAACGTACCGATGGATTATTATGTAATGATTGATGTCCACGCTTTTGAAAAAATCATCGACGCTGTCGGCGGTGTGGATATCGACGTGGAAAAAAGAATGTATTACGAAGACCCGTGGGATGATGACGGCGGTCTTGTAATCGACTTGTATCCCGGTAAGCAGCACATGGACGGCAAGACGGCTATCCAATACGTACGCTACCGCGACGGTGAAGGCGACATCGGACGTATCAACCGCCAGCAGAAATTCATGAAAGCACTGATGAGCCAGGTTATTTCTCCTTCCGTTCTGCCGAAACTGCCGGAAATCATCAAGAACGTTTCTTCCGCCGTTCAAACCAATATGCCGCTTGATATGATGATTGCCTTAATCACCGATTTGCCTACCATTCAGCAGAACGGACTGAACTCCGCCATGATACCGGGCAAACCGGCTTATATCGAAGATATCAGCTACTGGATACCAGATATAGCAAAATCACGTGAACTTATCGCTCAGAATATGAATATAACACTCGACGCCAAAGCGCAGAAAGATACGGAAACCACTATCGAACAATACAAAAAATCGCTGCCGAAAGGTTTGAAGATGGGCGACAGCGCCGATGATGCGGCAGAAGAAAAAACGGACAAGACGAATGAAACAGCGTCGCCGGTTAAAAACGAAGATATCACCGTGCTTGTCATAAATTCCAGCGGCATTAACGGAGCGGGCGCAGAGGTTGCCGACATTCTAAAGCACAAGGGATTTAAAATCTCCAGCGTGGAAACGGGCAATACTTCTTCACGCGAACACACCACCATCACCGCCAATGAAAACGAACTGAACTGCTTTTACGGTATGCCTTTTGCCTGCACGATTATGTCCGGCGGCAGTACGGGACAGGCAACAGTCAATATCGGTCTTGACTACCAGAAACAAAATTAATACCCGTTGTGCTAATAATGTATCGAGCCTGTTAGCAGCAGTATTATACTGCTTTAAAATATCAACTGGTATAACAGATAAATTAATCAATTTTATTAAGGACGTGAACTTACTTGGGAATTTTACGCATAAAAGATTTGGGTAAATCTTTTGGTATAGAAGAATTATTTCACAATGTAACTTTTGATGTGGCGCGCGGCGATAAAATCGGTTTTGTCGGCCCGAACGGCGCCGGAAAATCAACGCTGATGAAATGTCTGCTCGGGCTGACTGAATACGACAGCGGCTCCATCAGTATTGACACCACCGACAGTATCGGCTATATGCAGCAGCAGTCCGAGTTTAAATGCGCCACACTGCATGAAGAACTGCTCGAGGCTTTTTCCGATATCCTGTCGCTCGACGCAGCCAAAACAACGCTGGAAAAACAGATTGAAAACGCTTCGACCGATGAAGAAATGGAAGATTTAATGAAGGAATACAGCCGTGTTTCCGATAAATTCGAACAGCTCGGCGGCTATAATTACGAAAGCCGCCTGCGCCGCGTAGCGTTCGGGCTCGGTTTTACGGAAGACGATTTTGCCAAAAATCCGGCGCTCTTTTCCGGCGGCCAGCGCACCCGCATCTGTCTCGCCAAAGCGCTTTTGCGCGAGCCGGATTTTCTGTTTCTCGACGAACCGACCAATCATCTCGACATTGAAATGATTGAATGGCTCGAAGGATTTTTGAGCAGCTATAAAGGCGGCGTACTTTTAATATCACACGACCGCTTCTTCCTCGACAGAGTCGCCACGAAAATTCTTGATTTGGACAATAAAACGACAGTGCTGTACGACGGCAACTATACGACGGCTATGGAGGTCAAAGCTCAGCGCCGCGCCGCTTTGGAGTCTGCTTACGCCAAACAGCAGGAACATATCCGCGAAACGCAGGAATTCATCCGCCGCTATAAAGCCGGCGTAAAGGCAAAACAGGCGCGCGGCCGCGAAAAACAGCTGCAGCGTCTGGAAAGAATTATTCTGCCGCCTGCCAAAACGTCGTTCAATTATTTTATGTTTCATAAACCGGAAGAATGCGCCGAACGGGTGGCAGAACTTGATGACGTGTCCGTCAGCTTCGGCACGCACAAGATTTTCGAACATCTGTCCTTATTAATACGCCGCGGCGACGGCGTCGCTATTGTCGGTCCGAACGGTGCCGGTAAAACGACGCTATTGCGCCTGCTGCTCGGCGAACTGGAATCACCGACGGGCCGCATAAAAATCGGCAGCCGCGTAAAAATCGGCTATTACTCCCAGCAGCATGAAGGACTTACTCCGTCCAACACCGTTTTCGATGAAATTCTTTCCTCTTTCGGTCTAAACGATGAACAGGCGCGCGGCTGTCTCGGCGCTTTTCTGTTCAAGGGCGATGATGTCTACAAGCGCGTCAGCGACCTGTCCGGCGGCGAAAAATCGCGTCTGGCTCTTTTGAAACTAATGCTGACCGGAGCCAACTTCCTCGTACTGGACGAACCGACCAACCATCTCGATATTCCGGCCAAAGAAGCGATTGAAGAAGCGATTATGGCTTTCCCGGGAACATTCATCGTCGTATCGCACGACCGTTATTTCCTCGACAAAGTAACTAACTGCACCTGTGAGCTGTCCGGCGGCGTTTTAACTCAGTATAACGGCGATTACAGCTATTACCGCGAAAAGAAACTGGAAATGCAGAAGGAAATGGAGGAACAGGCTGCACAGACAGCGAAAAAGGCAGAAAAGACGGCCAAAAACACCACAGCTCCTGCCGCCAAAAAAGAAACGACCCGTTCCAAGACGAACATTTCCGCTTTAAATACCGATAAGCTCACCATGATGCTGCAACGCTGCGAAGCGACTATCGCCATGTTTGAAGCCGAGCTTAAAGGTCTGGAGTATCAGATGAACGACCCGTCGCTTCAGCAGGACCCGCAAAAAAGTCACGAAATAGCCGAGGCTTATGCGCAGAAAGAACAAGAGCTCGAGGACAAATATGCTGAATGGGAAAAACTGACTGACCAGTTAGCGGCAAAATAAATATAAGAGGTTTTTTTATGGAAAATATACGCGGCACAGTGGATACCATCGTCTTTGCCAGCACGGACAATCGATTCACTGTCTTAAAAATAACACCAGAAAAACGTTCTACAAAAATAACTGTCATCTTAAACAGCGCTGCTCCGCTCGTGGGACAGCTGCTGGAAGTGGAGGGCGAATGGACACAGCATCCCAAATTCGGCCAGCAGTTCAAGGCCGTTTCCTGCCGAGCCGTCGCCCCTACAGAAATATCCGGCATCGAAAAATTTCTTGCTTCCGGTGCCATCTCCGGTATCGGACCTGCCATGGCCAAACGCATTGTCGCCATGTTCGGTGAAAAAACGCTGGATATTCTGTCCTCACCGCAGGAATTATTGAAAGTTAGCGGCATCGGCAAAAAAACGGCCGAAAAAATAGCCGCTTCCTATCAGGAACAGAGCGAACTGTCGGAAATAATGGTCTGGCTGGAAAATCACGGCATTTCCAGTACATATGCCGGAAAAATCTTTGCCAAATACGGTTCTTTTGCCATCGACATCATGGAAAAGGATATCTACCGCCTGTTTCAGGATATCGACGGCATCGGTTTTCTCACTGCCGATAAAATTGCTTTCAATCTCGGTATTCAGCGCGACGATGCCAAACGCATTTCCTCCGGCATCAATTATGCTCTCATGCAGCTTTGCGCCAACGGACACTGCTGCGTTCCAGAAGCGGCGCTCATTGCCAAAACGGCGAAAATCCTGCAACTGGAAACAATAGCAATCCACCACGTCCTGAATGAACGTATCCAAAGCGAAACGCTGAATACGGAAAACTATGGCGGCGAGCTGCTCATTTATCCGCCGTATCTTTACTACGCCGAAAAAAAAGTGGCAAAACGTCTTTTAGAACTGCAGCGGAGTACGAAAGAACTTGACGAAGCCAATATCGGTCTGTTCATCAAGGTATGGGAAAAAGAAAACCGTATTCATCTGGCGCAGAACCAGCAAGAAGCCGTGAAAGCCTGCTTGCACCACGGCGTATTCGTCCTGACCGGCGGACCTGGTACCGGTAAAACTACAGTAGTCAAAGGGATTTTATCGATATTAAATGCGCAAGGACTGAAAATCCGCCTTGCCGCCCCGACGGGACGCGCCGCCAAACGCCTCAGCGAAACGACCGGCAGGAAAGCTCTGACCATTCACCGCCTGCTGGAAGCAAACAATCTGTCCGATAACGCTGCGCAGACTCAGCTCGGTTTCGCCAAAGACATCGACGACCAGCTCGACGCTGACGCTATCATCCTTGATGAAGTTTCCATGGTGGATATCTCTCTCATGCACCATTTTCTAAATGCCGTTCCCGACGGCTGCCGCCTGATTTTAGTCGGCGACACGGACCAACTGCCGGCGGTCGGTCCCGGCTCAGTCCTGAAAGACATTATCCGCAGCGGCGTTATCCCGTCCATTCGCCTCAACGAGATTTTCCGTCAGGCGCAGACAAGCATGATTATCCAGAATGCCCATATCATAAATGCCGGCCGTCTGCCGGATATCCGCCGTCAATACGACGATTTCATTTTTTACAAAATCGAAAACGACACTTTCATCACGGAAAAAATTCTCGAGCTGTGCACCGCCATTCTGCCGAAAGAAGGCTATGACGTTTTGACGGACGTACAGATTTTATCGCCGATGCACCGCTTCACCTGCGGCGTGGAAAATTTAAATCTGCTTTTGCAGCAGACGCTCAATCCCGCCGGTCCAGAAAAAGATGAAATAAAATCCGGCGCGCAGATTTTCCGCACCGGCGACAAAGTAATGCACATCCGCAACAATTATCAAAAAAACGTCTTTAACGGCGATATCGGCTTTATCCGCGCCATAACGAAAGACGGCGTATCGGTGGAATACCTCGACCGATACGTGAATTATGCCAAAAATGAACTGAACGAACTCACCCTGTCCTACGCTTCCAGCGTGCATAAAAGTCAGGGCAGTGAATACAAAGTTGTCATCATGCCGCTGTCTACCAGCCACTACATCATGCTTCAGCGCAATCTATTGTACACCGCCATCACTCGTGCCAAGGAAAAAGTCATTCTGCTCGGCTCGAAAAAAGCACTGACGACAGCCGTACAAAGCAACCGCACACAAAAAAGATATACGCTGCTCGCCGAGCGGCTGGCGCGAAAATTATAAACATGAAAAGAGATTTTATCATTGTTGAATGCAATTTATGAAGCTGTAATCCAGTTTCTCTTTCCGCCGCGCTGTCCTTCCTGCCGCGCTTATGTGGAAAAAGAAGGGCAGTGGTGCGAAAGCTGCCTAAGCGAAATCCTGCGCAATAAAAATCTCGCCTACGACGCGGAGGTGCGCGGATATATTTCACCGATTGTAGCTATAGGTAAATACGATAAAGGACTTAAAGATTTAATTCACGAATTAAAGTATCAAAATGATTTTGCCGCTCTGCCCTATATTTACACTGTGCTGGACAGATTGGACGACGAATGGCAGCAATTCTTCGCCGATTTTGATTATGTAATTCCCGTGCCGCTTCACGCCGAAAAATTAAAACGGCGCGGCTTCAATCAGGTGGACAGGATATTTTTACCCTGGACAAAAGCACACGGACTTCATTATGCCGATATTTTAATCCGCACGAAGAAAACAAAATCGCAGTACAGTCTCAATCCGTCGGAGCGCAGTATAAATCTGCACGCCGCCTTTGCCCTGAAGAAAGATATTTCCGTCGTCAATGCCAAATGTCTGCTGCTCGACGATATCTTCACTACGGGAAGCACGCTGAAAAACTGCGCCCGCGTATTAAAAGAGCACGGTGCGCATAGCGTAAGCGGTCTTGTGCTCGCCAGCAATGCCGACGATTAATAATAACCTGTTGTGCTAATGAAACATCGAGCCCGCATAGGCAGTATAATACTTTATATTCGTTCGATGTTGTCACTTAACCTCACTAAATATAAAGTACTATACTGCCTTAGGATATCAACTAACACAGCAGATAAAATCAAATTGACTGAAAGGAGGTTTTCTCTTGCCTAAATCCCGCCCGAAATGGTTTCAGCCCGACATATTTTCCCCGCCTAGCGTGAATAATGCCGATTTTACCGTATTCAGTCAGAACTTCCCGCCGAAGGAAAATCAAAATCCGCCGCCTGCCGTCAGCAACACCTCTGCCGCGCAGGATATTTCGCTGAAAGAAGCTCTCTGGCAGGAAATACACCAGTTTAAAGCAGAAAAGCTTTACGCGGAGGCGCTGTCGTGCTTTCACACACTGTTTGAAAAAAAATATGCCGACAATTACACATTTTATGAACTGGCCGATATTTATTTCTTAATGAACGATTACACGCGCAGTCTGAACTGGCTGCAAAAATTCCGGACGGCTGAGCCGGAAAACGGCAAAGGCTTTCTGCTGCAGGCGCGAATTTTTCTCCAACTGGGCAAAAAAGACGACGCTCTTTCTGTCGTAAGTCAGCTTTTTTCCCGCAAAATAAAAATCGATGAAGAAGAAGATTTGCAAAAGCTGGACCGGCTCATAAGCCGCCTGAAAAAAATCTTTAAAGCCGATAAACTGCTGCGCCGCTGTCCCGATATAAACACGTACGAAAAACAGCGCCGCCACAGTCTGAAAAATAATTCCGCCGTCAAAACCGTACCTGCCGTGTCAAACGATACAGCCGGTACAATTATCGAAAGGACTACCATGCCAATATCAAATTCACCGGTCAATCCCTATCTTTGCGCCGCCCTAAACCGTATCTGGGATATGCAGGCGGTCAATCAGGAAGACACGAAAAACATCCTGAACTATTCCGCCGAAGATATCGGCAACGCCGTTATGCAGCAGGTTCTGTCATATAAAAAGAAAATCTGGCTGTTTAACTATCTTGCCGATATCTTCCGCAGCCATAACAATTTAAAAACGGCGCTGTATCTGCTTCGGCAGGCACTGCTGCTTGATGATGAAAACGAAATCGTTTTGAAAAATCTCGGATATCTTCTGTACAAAAACGGCGAATACAAAGCCGCTTCGTCTGTTTTAGAAGATATAACCGTAAAGGATTTTGCCGTTTCAGACTTAATCCGTCAATGTCGCAACTTAGAAAGTGAATGATATATTATGCCCATGTATAAAAAATCGCTCTGTATTTTACTGTTTATCGCCCTTGTCGCCGGCGGCAGCATATTTTACAATTACTCGGCTGAAGAGGAAATCGCACTTGACGAACCGGCTGACACAGCGGAAAACGTCGCGGAAAAATATGAGGTTACCGTCTATGTGAGCGGCGAGGTCACCTCTCCCGGTGTCGTCACGCTCGACAGTTCCTGCCGCGTAAAGGATGCCATCAGTGCCTGCGGCGATTTTACACCGCTCGCCGACAAAAACGGCGTCAATCTGGCGCAGAAACTGACGGACGGTATGCAGATAAACGTACCGGCGCAAACAGCGCAGCAAAATACCGCCCAAACTCCCGCGCAAAATGCCAAATCCGCGCCGAGTTCCTCCGGCAATGCCGAAATCGTGAACATCAATACGGCAACGAAAGAGCAGCTCGACACACTGCCGGGAGTAGGCCCTGCCACTGCCGACAAAATCATTGAATACCGCCAGACGAACGGGCCGTTCCAATCCGTTGAGGACATCAAAAACGTGCGCGGCATCGGCGATGCCAAATTTTCCAAAATGCAAAGTAGGATACGAATATGATGAATATACAGTACGGGCAATACCCTTTATTATTTTTAAACAGTTTAATATTCTGTTACAGCTTAGGCATTTATGGCGCAGAGAAATACACTCTGCCCCATAAATGCCTTTTTTTATTACTTATTGTTAATTTCTGCCTTGCTATCTATCTCATGCTGAAAAAACATCATCTGACCTTCGTTCCCGTCGTGTTCATCTTCCTGCTGCTCGGTCAGCTTGCCGGTTCCGCCGCATTTTCCGTATCCGCCGACAAAATCAGCCGCTGGGAAAACAAATCTCTGACGGTTGAAGGCACTGTCTGTGAAGAACCCTCCGTCCGTCAGGATAACAGCGGTATCTACCACCTGTCATATATTATCGACACGCAGAAAATCATCCAAAAAAATCAGACGCAAAGTGCCAGCGGCAAAATCTATATCTATAAAAAACAGAAAAATCTATCTTCCCTTGTCAAAATCGGCGATACCGTCTCCGTATCCGGCACGCTCCGCCAAATACACGGCTACCACAATCCCGGCCAGATAAACCGCGAACTGCGCGCCCGCCAAATGGGAATTTACGGCTTCATTTCCGCCGGTAAAGCCGATATAAACATAATCAACCCGGCTGCTGGTTTTAATCTGAACCAATTCAGCGCCGACTTGCGCCATAAAATTTTAAACACTCTGCTTTCCGTCATGCCGTCAGATGACGCTTATATGATTTTCGCCATGCTCTTTGGCGGCTACAGCAATATTCCCACTGAACTGCTCGAAGCATTCTCGCTCACCGGCATTATTCACATTCTGTCCGTTTCCGGCTCACATATCAGCCTTATCGCCGGTTTTCTGCTAAGCTTAGGCCGTCTGTTTCGCCTGCCCCGCAGTTTAAATCTTCTGCTGTTAATTATCATCATATCGTTCTACGCCTTCTTGTGCGGCTGCACCGCCCCCGTAATCCGCGCCGCCGTCATGGGCATACTGACGGCCGCCGCTCTTACCCTGCAAAAATCGCATGAAGCCGCCCATCTTTTGAGCATTACGGCGCTCATCATGCTGCTTATCAGCCCGCTGCTACTTTTCGATATCAGCTTCCAGCTGTCTTTTGCCTCCACCGCCGGTCTTATCTACCTAATGTCTTTTTTTAGACAGAAACTTCATTTTCTGCCTCGCTTCATTGCCGACAATATCGCACTGACCGCCAGCGCGCAAATCATGACACTGCCCTTAATCGCCTGGTATTTCAATTCACTGTCGCCAAGCAGCCTCATAGCCAACTTAATCGCCGTGCCGCTTCTCGAATTCATCATCATTTTGAGCCTTAGTGGCTGCCTTATTTTATTTCTGCCGTTCATCGCCAAAATATTATTTATTTCCTCCAGTTTAATTCTCGGTCTTGCCAATATGTTCACCCTGCATATCGCCGCCCTGCCCTTTGCCTCAGTTTATATCCCGACACTGCCGTTTATCTGCGTCGCCGTTTACTATCTCATACTATTCATCATTTTCAACCGCAAAGCAGGAACGTTTTGCTGGAAAATAATCCGCCGTTACCGCTTCGGCGTAGCTGCATTATCATTAATCAGCCTGCTTTTCAGTGCGTATCTCATATTTAAGCCGCACGACCTGCAAATTCACTTTATCGACGTCGGTCAAGGAGACTGCATACTCGTCATCACGCCGCAGCACAAAGCCGTCATGATTGATACGGGCGGCTCCGTCAATTCCGATTTCGATATCGGAGCGCGCGTCGACCTGCCCTACTTGCGCCATTACGGTATCACGAAGCTCGATTACCTCATACTCTCCCATGCCGACGCCGACCATGCCGCAGGTGCATACGCCATCATGCAGAAAATCCCCGTAAATCACTTCATTATCGCCAATCAGCCGCTGAAAGAATACCGCAAAGTATTAAAACTTCCGCCTTACAGTCAAATACTGAACCAAGCCGTCACTGCCCGAACCGATATGCAGTTCACACTCGACGGCGTTCAGTTTCAATTTCTCCGTGCCAACGAAAATCCTTCATTAAATACTGGCAATGCCGCTTCAAATGTACTAAAATTATCCTATCACAACTTTTCCGCGCTGTTTACCGGCGACCTGCCCGAGAAGCAGGAACAAGAACTTATACAAAACCGCTCCGATTTGCAGTCCACCGTTTTAAAAATAGCCCATCACGGTTCAAAAACATCTTCCAGTGCGGAATTTCTGCAAAATGTAAAACCGCACTTTGCCGTCATCTCCGTCGGCAAATACAACAGCTTCAACCATCCCAGCCCCGAAGTCATTGAGCGGCTCGACAAACTGCAAATTCCGATTTACAGAACCGATACAAACGGCGCAATTATTTTTTCTACTAACGGATACAAAATGAAAATAGCTACTTTCAATTAACGTTCATTTTTCTTTTGGAAAGCAAAAGAAAATGAATTTAAAAACGTGCCGTTCGGCGCAATATAAGATAAAGAGAATTAATTTCTTAATTTATCTTCATATTGCGCCGGGCAATTTTTCTTTGAAGTCAAAGAAAAGTTGCCGAAAAA